>OLQK01000051.1_pt1 | contig 140478 bp, 131 predicted proteins | sample 1672501 | NCBI WGS metagenome assembly OLQK01 (sample SAMEA3136693, study PRJEB25190) | human gut metagenome | biome: human gut; feature: human-associated habitat; material: faeces | place: Austria | collected 2013
ATAATAAAATTATAAAAATTTATAGTATTTTTATTTTTTTATTAATTTATTCATCAAATTCAACTTCAAGCATATGCCCTCTGCTTGTTTCTCTTATATCTGTTACGATACCCTTACGTGATTTTAATCTTTCCATGGTTGTATAATTGGCTGACATTGCCACAGCCGGTTCAACCGTATAATAGTAGCTGGCAGGAAGCTTACCCTCCGTAACCTCTACCTCATCTCCTATTTTGACAAGTCCCTTTCTTGCCATTGTGAAATCCATTTTTCTCATAGTTACTCCGTTTTATAAATTCAGCTCGTTATCGCGGTTTCTCAGATATTCTTTCAAATGTTCCCTGATTTTCACATATTTACTGCTCTCAAGTTCAGGATCTTCACCGACTATTTCATCAACATATGATTTTGCATTTTCAAATATCTCAGTATCCCTTTCAGGATCTGCCATTGCAAATAATATTTCTCCGCTCTGACGCACTCCGAAGAAATCTCCAGGACCTCGAAGTTTTAAATCATCCTCTGCAATTTTAAATCCGTCATTTGTTGAGCTTATTACCTTTAATCGGTTTTTAGCATTTTCTCCCTTAGAATCAGATAAGAACATACAATATGACTGAAGATTTCCTCTTCCTACTCTTCCTCTTAACTGGTGAAGTGTTGAAAGTCCAAATCTATCTGCGTTATATATAAGCATTATTGTTGCATTTGGTACATTTACACCAACTTCTATAACTGTAGTGGAAACAAGGATATTTGTTTCTCCCTTTGCAAAATGTTCCATTATATCTATTTTTTCAGACGGAGACATTTTACCGTGAAGTATGCCTGTCTTTATATCTTTTGGTAAATGTTCCTTAAAATCTTCCGCAACTGTATATACATCCGCTGCATCTATATCTTCATTCTTCTCTATCATAGGACAGATAATATAAGCCTGTTGTCCTACACGGATATGCTTCTCCATAAATGAATATACATTTGGCATATATCCCGAATCAATTACCGCATTTTTTATTGGAAGTCTTCCATGTGGCATTACATCCATAACAGAGATATCCAGATCCCCATATATTATCCACGCAAGAGTTCTCGGTATCGGAGTTGCACTCATTACAAGAACATTACAGGAAATATTTTCATCAGAACCCTTATTTCTAAGATTCTTTCTTTGATTTACACCAAATCTGTGCTGCTCATCGGTAATTGCCAGTGCAAGATTGTTAAATCTCACCCTGCCCTGAATAACAGCATGGGTACCGATTACAATATCAATTTCACCACTTTCCATCTCTTCATATATTCGTTTCTTTTCTGATGAATCAATGGCACTTGTAAGTAATGCAACTTTAATACTTAAGTTATTTTTCTCAATTAACTTCTGAAGTTCGTTATATTCCTGAACTGCCAAAACCTCAGTAGGCGCCATTAATGCCCCCTGATATCCTGCAAATACAGTATCAAGTAAAGCGATAAATGCAACTATGGTCTTACCTGAGCCAACATCTCCATGCAGAAGCCTGTTCATAGGTCCCGGAGATGATAAATCGTGCCTTATGCTTTCTACCGCACTCTTCTGGCTGTCAGTAAGCTCATATTGAAGTGATTTGATTATATCGTCGGTTTTCTCACTTTTTTCTATTATATAAGAATTGTTAATTTCTTCATTTAACAGCTTCTGCCTACGAACCGCCAGCATAAACATGAAAAACTCATCGAATATAACTCTTTTTCGAGCTTCATTAAGTTCTTCCATATCTTTTGGAAAATGCATTGAATATACAGATTCAGATGTATCTATAAGCCCGAAGCGATCTCTTACATTTTCATCTAAATAATCATCCTGAAAATTGTTCCCTGTTTTATCAAATGCACCATTTACAGCCTTTACAACTGCATTATTGGAAAGACCCTTTGTAAGACCGTATACAGGCTTTAATTTACCGGCAAGGCTTTCGTAATCAGCAAGAGAATATACCTTAGGCTGCTCCAGTGTAAAATTCTCTCCTGAATGAACCAGTCGCCCTCTGAACACAAAGCGCATGCCTTTTTTTACAGTATTAATTATATATGGCATATTAAACCATATACATTTGATGCCTCTTCCGTCTATATCCTTTGCAATACAGGAAACTATGCTCTTTTTACCAAATCTCTTCAAATCAGGCTTATTGTATATCACACAGTCCACAGCCACATTCTGTCCGACCTGTGCGTATGTAATATCACTTATAAGCTGTGGTGACTTAAATAACTCATAATCCCTCGGATAATAGCTTATTAAATCTTCAACTGTATTAATTCCAACTTTAGAAAACATTGTGGCTGTCTTATCGCCTATTCCCTTTATTTCTTTAATATCCATATTTTTCTTACTTTAGTAATAAAAAACCATTGAAGCAAATGTATTAACATTTTCAACAATGGTCTTTATGGGTTATTCTACTGAAATTATATAATAATAAACCGGCTGTCCGCCATATTCAAGCTCTACGTCAAGATATGAATATTTCTCTTCAACGATGGCTGCAATTGCTTCTGCATCAGCCTCGTCAACATCAGAACCATAGTAGATACTGATAAGCTCATAATCATCACTAACCATGCCATCAAGCATCTTAATTACAGAATCCTTAATATCTGTTTCTGATGCAACAAGACCTTCATCGTTAATTGCAATGTAATCGCCCTTCTTTACATCATGACCGTCAATCTGAGTATCTCTTACGGCATATGTAACCTGACCACTTAATACACAGTCAATGGCTTCCATCATGTTATCCTTATTAGAATCCGCATCTCCTGTAGGATCAAATGATACTAATGCAGATATTCCCTGAGGAATAGTCTTTGTAGGAATAACAATAATATCCTTCTCATCACATAATACATCTGCCTGTGTAGCAGCAAGAATAATATTACTGTTATTAGGAAGTACGAAAACTGTCTTAGCAGGAATCTTCATAACGGCATTTAAAATGTCTTCAGTACTTGGGTTCATTGTCTGACCACCTGAGATAGTTGCATCAGCACCGATTCCCTTGAAGATTTCTGTAAGACCATCACCAGGTACTACTGCTAAAACGCCAAGTTCCTTTAATTCCACATGAGGTGTTTCAACAGCTTCATTAGCCTTTTCTTCATTGGCCTTATCTACAGCTGACTGAGAAATAATCTTATTCTCATGTTCCTCACGCATGTTATCAACCTTCATTCTTGAAAGCTGACCGTATGTAAGGCCCTTTTCAAATACTTCACCAGGATGGTTTGTATGTACATGAATCTTAACAATATCATCAAGAGCTACACATACAATTGAATCACCTACAGAATTAAGGTATGACTTGAATTCGTCCTCATCCTCTTCTGTAAATTCCTTATCAAGCTTGATAATAAATTCTGTACAGTATCCAAATTCAATATCTACATCGTCAAATGCAGCTCCTGTTGCTGCACTGGCAACATCACCTGTAGCAGGTGTGATATCAAACTCACTTACCTTACCTGTAAGCGCATCATAACATCCGTATAAAACACATAAAAGACCCTGTCCACCTGAGTCAACAACGCCTGCCTGCTTAAGAACAGGAAGCATGTCAGGTGTAGAAGCTAATACTTTTTCACCGTGCTCAAGAACATTTTCAAAAGCTTCTGCTATATTATTAGTTCTTTCTGCCTCTTCCACTGTCTTTTCAGCGATTCCTCTTGCAACAGTGAGGATTGTACCTTCCTTAGGCTTCATAACTGCCTTATAAGCTGTTTCTGTAGCCTTCTGCATTGCAACGGCAATAGCTTTCATATCAAGTTCTTCGTGTTCCTTGATTTCTTTACAGAAACCTCTGAATAACTGTGAAAGGATAACACCTGAGTTACCTCTCGCACCTCTGAGAGATCCTGTAGATATTGCCTTTGAGAGATTATCCATTGTAGGATTCTCGATACATCTTACCTCATCTGCGGCAGAGTTGATTGTCATTGTCATATTGGTACCGGTATCACCATCCGGAACAGGGAAAACATTCAAATCATTGATTTTTTCCTTATTAGATTCAAGTGTTGCAGCTCCAGAGAGAAACATCTGCTGTAACAAACGAGCATTTATTGTCTCCATTAACAAATTTCCTCCATAATCTCAGGCGTTTAGTCTATAACTCTAACACCTTCAACATATACTCTTATCTTATCTATATTTAATCCTGTAAGCTCTTTAACCTTATAAGACACATTATGAATAAGGTTATCTGTAACAGTCTGTATACTTACTCCATAAGATACAATAATATGAAAATCAAGTTCTATACTATTGCCATTATTTACAGTTACCTTTATGCCCTTTGTAAGGCTGCTTCCTCTAAGTAGCTTAACTAATCCGTCTGTCATACTGACAGTAGCCATACCTACAATACCAAAGCACTCAAGAGCTGATGTTCCTGCATACTGTGCAATTACTTCAGAAGATATTGATACGGACCCTTGTCCTGTCTTAAGACGTCCCTGCATTTCAATCACCTCCATGATTTACTTAGTGACCATATATTCACAATATATAATATACTGTTTTATCTATAAAAATGATTATGCAATTAGCAAATCATAACAACATAAGAAGACACTTTTTCTTATATCGTGTTATTATATCATATTTCAAGAATTTTCGACAATCATACAAAAATAAAAAAGAGGCTCTCAACGGAGCCTCTTTTACGCAGTGTAAAGAACGTTTCTATATTTCTTTAATAGTCATTCTAAATTAAGCACGCTCTACCTTACCTGAACGAAGGCATGAAGTACACACATACATTCTCTTAGCCTGGCCATTCTGCTTAACTCTTACAAGCTTAACATTAGGCTTCCAAATCTTACTTGACTTTCTATGTGAGTGACTTACCTGTTTGCCAAACTGAAGAGTCTTCTCGCAAACTGAACACTTTGCCATGTCAATACACCTCCTTGCCATTCATTACTAAAAACTGTTGCAAATTATATCAAATTTATAAATGCTTGGCAAGTTAATAAATGAAATATATTGTTATATATTATTTTTAACTGCTGTTTTCCGCATTTTCCAGGCATTTTTCTTATGAATTATCTGCATGCGCAAGAGTAACTTCCGCTGTTTTTTCTACATATTCATTATTTTCAAGATGATAATATGTGATTGTAACTGTCTCTCCAGCCTTATAATATTTTAAAATATTCTGGAATCCACTCATTGATGAAACAGACTGTCCGTCAAATGAACTTAAAATGTCATACTGAGTAAGACCTGCCTTCTGTGCAGGTGAATTATTCGCTACCTGACGGATAAGTATTCCCTGTGGATAACCATAGTTCTGACTTACAGTACTTGTAATATCAACACCTGCTATACCAAGATATGAGCTTTCACTTGCATCTACTTCAGTTCTTGTCTCCTTAGTCATAAGTGAGTCGATAAGATCCTGTACAGTATAAATAGGGATTGTATAACCCATATTCTCTACATTTGATGATGTATTTCCAGCAAAGTTAATTCCTATAACCTCTCCCTTCATATTAAGGAGAGCACCACCAGAATTACCCGAGCTAATTGCCGCATCAGTTACAAACAGGTTTGAAAATGTCGTTCCTTCTACGTCAATTGATCTGTCCTTAGCTGAAATATATCCCACAGTAACATTTTGTCCAAGTCCAGCAGAATTACCTATTGCAACTACCTGCTCTCCGACATTTGTATTTTCAGAATTTGAAGAAAGCGTTGCTATTGAAATGGCATTCATCGTATCATTATCTATTTCAGAAAGCGGAACCGCAACTATTGCCACATCATGTGTAGCATCCGAACCCTTAACGCTTGCTTTTACGCTTTTATTATTTACAAATTTTGCAGTTAATGTATCCAAATTGTTTACAACATGCGCATTAGTCAAAATAAGAAGCTCTTTATCATTTTTACCTATTATAATTCCTGAGCCTGTAACCGCTTGCTTCTGTGTCCCATATCCAAATCCTGAGCTTTGCGTTGTAGTACCGTCAAGTATGGTCATTGCAGACATATTGGCTTTTACTATAGACTCAACTGAAGAGGTTTGATTTGATGCATATGAAGCCTTTGAATTATCTGAACTTAAAGTGTCAGATACATTATTTACATTAGTTGTTTTAGAGTTGTTAACAGCCGAAGATCCAGCATAATTGATTCCAAACATTGTACCGCCTGCAATGGCACCAAATGCTATTGCAGAACCTATAAGAGTAGCTACTTTTTTCTTTTTCTTTTCTTTTACTTTCTTATGTTCACTAGATTCATTTTCTATATGCTTATCTGTATTATCATCCCCTTTTGAGGACTCTTCATTTTTAAGATCATCTTTCTTATATCTGTAAATGTATTTGTTTTCGTCATCACTTATATTATTCTTTTCATTATCGTTCATATTGTATCCTCCATAAAAATTATATTCATGATATTCAACCTTATGTATTAAAATATAATATGACAACCTTAAATGAACTTAAAACTTATTTAACAAGATTAATAATGCTTTCCATTAACATATTAAGTAATTTTTTCGAGTCTTCAACCGATGTTCCTCTTACTCCTATATAGAACTTAATCTTTGGTTCTGTACCTGATGGTCTGCTACATACCCATGCATCATTTTCTAATTCAAGATAAAATACATTTGATTTAGGAAGTCCTGTAGGATGTGTATTTCCTGTTGCCACATCTGTTATTACGCCTGTGCTATAATCTCTGATTTCAAGTGCTTTGAAACCAGCTATTTCCTTAGGTGGATTAGAACGAAGCGTTTCCATTATGTCATTAATACGCTTTGCTCCATCTGCACCCTTCATTGTGATAGAATGCTGACCTTCTCTGTAGTAACCGTACTTCTCATATAATTCATGGATTCTGTCTACAAGAGTTCTTCCCTTTGAATACTCATATGCAGCAACTTCGCAAAGGCTCATAACCGCTGAAGGAGCATCCTTATCTCTTGCGTGTGTACCAACAAGACAGCCGTAGCTTTCCTCAAATCCAAATTCATAGAATCTGTCGCCACTCTCTTCGAAGAACTTAATCTGTTCACCGATATACTTAAATCCTGTTAAAGTTTCGATGTAGTCAATATCAAAATCCTTTGCAAGTGCTCTGCCCATGTTAGTTGAAACAATTGTTGTAACTAATGCGCCAAGCTTGCCATCTGCTTTTGTAATTTCAGCATTTCTTGAGTGGAGTAATCCTCTTTCCTGTCTTCTTGAAAGAAGGTAATCAGCAATAAGGATAGCTGACATGTTACCTGTAAATGGTACATACTCTCCTGTCTTTGCATCCTTTGCATAAATACCAAGTCTATCTGCATCAGGGTCAGTTGCAAGAATAATATCTGCATCCTTTTCCTTTGCAAGCTTTAATGCGTATGTAAATGCCTTTGGATCTTCAGGGTTAGGATAGTCAAGAGTCGTAAAATCAGGATCCGGATTTTCCTGTTCCTTAACTACATATACATTTTCAAAACCAAGCTCAGATAATACTCTTCTTACAGGGATGTTGCCTGTTCCGTTAAATGGTGTGTATACGATCTTAATCTTATCTGCAACAGATCTGATAACTTCAGGTTCGATGCAGTTGCCTAAAAGAGCATTTGTATACTTATCATCAATATCAAATCCGATTACGTTATATAAGCCCTTAACCTTTGCTTCATTAATATCGATAGACTTAATCTCCGCAAGATCTTTTACGTTTCTTACTTCAGCAATAATATCTCCATCGATTGGAGGTGTAATCTGAGCACCATCCTCCCAGTAAACCTTATATCCATTATATTCAGGTGGATTGTGGCTGGCTGTAATAACAATACCTGCGATTGCTCCTAATTCTCTAAGGGCAAATGATAATTCAGGTGTAGGTGTGAGACATGGGAAAATGTATGTCTTAATGCCATTTGCATTGAGGCAGTTAGCAGCCTTTGATGCGAATTCAGGAGACATTCTTCTTGAATCGTATGCAATTGCAACTCCCTTTTCAGCACCATTCTTCTTATTAATATAGTTAGCAAGACCCTGAGTAGCCTTACCTACAGTATAGACATTCATTCTGTTTGTTCCCATACCGAGAACACCTCTGAGTCCGCCTGTACCGAAATCTAACTCTTTGTAAAATCTGTCTTCAATCTCTTTTTCATCTGTAATTGCTCTAAGCTCTGCCTTATCGCTTTCTGCAACAATATCGTTTTCAAGCCATTCGTTATAAAGATCCATGTAACTCATTGAAAAACCTCTTTATATAAAACATAAAAAATTATTTACTATTAATAATGTAATAAATTAAAGAGAAATTATATCACAAACGATACAATATGGCACTACATAACGCAAATACAGTTATAGTGACCAAATGCTGTTTTGTAGTGCAAATTGCGAATGTATCCTTTTTCCTGTAATTCAACCAATACTGTTTGCAAATATGTTTCGCTTATCGGGAAATCATTTGTCATTGGCTGTATATAGTATTTATCTCGTTCTTGTTTGCCTTTTAATACTTTGTATAGATATATTAGTACTTTACAAAATAATACTGGCATATCATCTTTAGCCATTTACACCTCAACAACACTTACAATATCTACTATCTTTATTTCCTGATATGGATGTTCTGCCCAATTAATTGCATGAATAATAATTGTTTCTATATTTGTGTCATCATTAAATCCGTTATCATAGTCTAAAATTTCACCTGTAAATATGCTATTATCTTTTGTTTTTATAAGAACTTTTTTCCCAACATATTTCTCATAGTCAATCATTCCTACCTCCTTGGGTATATATGATACCCGCTTTTTGAATATATAATCATGAATCTATTTGTCTCTGTAGCAACTCCATTTTGATCTATATATACACCAATAGTACGCTCTGCAGTAATCCTCTCTTTTTTCAGCCATTCGCCTTTATACTCTATCAAATCTCCTTTACCAGAAAATTCGTTGTATAAATCTTCTGCCGTTTTTTCATCACCATATATATAACTTTTGCCTTCTTTATATCCTGGGCTCGCAATCATATGCTGTCGTTGTTTATCAGTCTTTAATTCATCTTTTTTTATACCACTTTTTCTTGCATTATCTAAAATTCGCTTATTATTATTTTGCTTATTATCTAATTTTTTTCTTCGTTCTATGTCGATTTTCTTAATTTCTTCTTGTCTATCTTTATAGAACCGTTTACTGTGTACATTCTGATATACACCACTTCCGTTATCATACTCGACTAAACACCTGCAATTTGCATGTCTCCTAAATACATCGGTGTCCATATTGGGGGAATATGGATAAGTCCCAACCTTAGAAGAGCAGCATTTGCCCGTGCTCATTCTTCTAATAACTGGCAAAACTTTGCCACTTCTATAATGAAAATCCGCATTTGCTTTTATATTGTCGGTTACTATTGATTGAGTGAACTACTCCGACTTATAGAAGTCGGAGCTTCTTGCTTCAACCACTACTGCTTGGCTAATACCAAAATGTATTGCTAAGTCTTACACAGTGTCCACAAGCGTGAGGAAATTAAGAATGTACATATTTTATAATCTGCCCCATTTTTGCCCCATTTCCAGACTAAAACAAAAATAAACCCCACGCAAACAGCTTGTTTACCGGGGTTTTTGAAAGATACATAATAATTAAATGATATACTATAATTGATTAATTTTATCAAATTAAGTATATAAAACATAAAAAACGACCTCAGTCGATCAGCCTTATGAATCCCATATTCAGGTTACATACAGTCTGACCTTCAGAGGTCGTTATTAAATCATTTACATGTCAAATACAAAATGTATTATTTACGATTTCTTCTGTTTCCAAAGAATTGGAGTACGAATATAAGTGCAACACCTATTGCAAATGCAAGCCAGTTAAATGTTGCAAATGTTATAGGCGGCTGTGGAGTTGTTAATGTTGTAGGTCCCATAATAATAGAATAGATTGATCCAATCATAAGGCCTAAAATAAAGAACATTGTGACGGTTCTAAACTTGGCCATACATATTTCAATTATCTTAACAATAAATAACGCTCCAACTACAATACCTGCTGCGAAAATAATCATTCCAGGAAGATAAGAAAGATGTAATTTAAGTAACTCTCTTCCCGCAGACATAACAGGTAAATATAATCCCATAATTAAAAGGATTGTTGATCCGGAAATTCCTGGAAGGAACATGGCAGATGTAGATGCCATTGCACCAAAGAATATCAGAAGTCCGCTACCCCATGTGATGCTGCTCATGCTCACACCGGTTGAAAAGCTGTGCTTGTTAAGCATTGTGATTAAGATAACAAATGCTATACCTACACCTAATGCTATAAAGCCTCCAACAGATGGCTTGAATGACTTCTTTTCTTCTCTTATTAGCATCGGAATAGATGCAACAATAAATCCTATAAATAATGAACTTACTACATACACACTACTTTCAAATGAATGAGTAATAACGAGAACGGAAAGGATCATTCCTACGATCCATCCAATTCCCAGCTTTATTAAATATTTAAATGCTTTCTTTCTCTTTTGACCACGCTCATAGAAAACATCGTGCGTTCCGCCTACAAAGTCATTATAGAATCCCATAATGAGGGCTACTGTACCACCCGACATTCCGGGAACACTATCTGCGATAGCCATACAGAAGCCATTGATAATAGTCCTTATCATCTGGAAACCTCCATTAAATAATTAGACTTATTCTATCACATTATTATGTAGATTTGTAGAGTTTATAAAATTTGTATTGCATTTATATTATACATTGTAATGTTTATGTATAATATATGAAGTTTTCCTGGCTTAATTAATACTGATTAGTTGTACTTGTAGAAGCCTTCTCCGGCATTAATACCTGTTTTGCCTTCATCAATGTACTTCTTAAGGATTGCTGCAATCTTACCGTTATCAGTTGCAGGATCACTTGCATCAGGGTTATTCATAATAATATGGTAAGCAGTTGTTAAACCTACTATATCAAGGATTTCAAAAGGTCCCTTTGGTGCTCCTGTTCCAATCTTCCATGTTAAGTCGATTGTCTGTGGATCTGCAACTTCTCTTGCAAGTAATGTCTCAGCAGATCTTAAGAATGGAATAAGCATTGAGTTAAGGATATAACCAGGCTGCTCCTTCTTCATTAAAAGAGGTACCATCTGAATCTGTCCTGCGAACTCTGCAACAGCATCATAGTACTTCTGCTCTGTTCCTGCATGGCCCATAACTTCAGCTGTATTGCCTCTCCAGATGTTGTTAGCAAAATGAAGAGCAAGATACTTCTCAGGTCTTCCTGTATACTGTGCGAATGCACTTGGAAGCATTGAAGAAGAGTTAGTTGCAATAACTGTCTTCTCAGGTAATACACCTGCAAGCTTCTCATAGAATTCGATCTTAGCCTGTGGATTCTCAGCCATTGCCTCAATTACAAGGTCTGCATCCTTTACTGCCTCTGCTAAATCTGTTACATACTTGATGTTCTCATATGCCTTTACTGCATTTCCCTTAAGTTCATCAATTTTCTCTACTGTAAGATTCTCAGGATTTGGGTAAAGTCCCTTTCCGAACATTTTAATAGCGATTGGGTTACCAAGCTTAGACTTAAAGTCCTCTAATTCTGCAAGGTAAATGTTGTGAAGTCTGTCAATCTTCTTCTTAGCTCTGACAACTGACTCCTCACTTCTTAAATAAATAGTTACATCAAAACCACAGTAAGCAGACTGATATGCAATCTGACTTCCTAATACTCCACCACCTGCTAATACAATGTTTTTAAAGCTCATAATGTTCTCCTTTTATAAAATTTAACCAATGTGCAAACAAATTAATATTTATAAAAGTGTAATGTAATTTTGAAGATACTATGTTTTTATACATCTGTAAAGATGTATTGAAATGTATACAATTGTACATTTTCAGTTGTTTTGTCGCATAAAACAAGACCCCGAGTCAGGCCTTTGCCATTCTCGGGGTCTTTATAGAGCTGAATATGTATAATCTCTTGAGATTTGTTATATAAAATATCTTAAAATTAGTTATCTAAGAATTCTACGGCACCTGTCTCAATGTTGTATCTTGCACCAACGATCTTAACTTTGCCTTCCTTCTGAAGCTTCTTTAATGTAGCACTTTCATTTAACTTTGAGATAGAATTCTCAATGTTGTAAAGCTCCGCCTTGTCTGCTACTTCATCTGTATGATTATCAGGATCCTGAACATCGCTTCTTGCCTTATCTACAGATGACTGAATTGTTGAAAGAATAGTTCCTAAATAAACTTCGCTGCTGTCAACATGTCCGTGACCTGAAGCAGCCTCAACAACGCCACCAACAGCTCCACAGTGAGTATGTCCCATTACAACGATAAGAGGTGTCTTTAAATGACTTGCTGCATATTCTACACTACCAAGTTCATAATCACCAATAACGTTACCGGCATCTCTGATTGTAAAGATCTCACCTAAACCTGTATCAAAAATTAATTCTGCAGGAACTCTTGAGTCTGCACAAGTAATAACTGTAGCGTATGGCTTCTGACCATCAGTTGCTAAGTCTTCTCTTGTTGATTCACTTGTATCAATTGTCTTTGCGCCCTTAATGTATTCTGCATTACCATCTTTTAAGGCCTGTAAAGCCGCATCAGCTGATGAATACTTATTCACATTCTCTGTGTAAGTGCTTGAATTACCTGATTCTGTTGTTGTCTCTTCAGCTGCTGTAGTTGTCTCTGTATTATTAGATGAACCACCACCTGAACAACCTGCAAAACCAATAGTTGCTGCAGCACCTGCGATTGCAATTGCCATCGCCTTGTTAAATCTGAATTTTTTCATAATTAAGAACCTATCCCTTTTCCCAATCTTAAATACAAAATATAGAGTAACAATCTGCATATTTGTTATTTTAATTTGTAATTTAGTTAATCTATAACTCGCTTTTGGTCATAACAAATATAAACAGCGGGTATTAGATTACCCGTTTTCTATCATAACAAAAAAGTAATTACTTAGCAATATTTTATACATTTTAAATATTTTAATAAAATTATGTAGAAATTACATATGATAAATTATATAAATCCTTGACAAATTCGCCCTTTACTGCTAATCCGGCTTCCAGATCTAATTCATCAACTTTGCCGTTTTTGTATATAATCATTTTGCTGTTTTTGATACCATCTCTGAGAAGTCTTGCAGCAAACTCTCCCATTTCACTTCCGATAATTCTGTCCTTTACACTTGGGCTTCCACCTCGCTGAACATATCCCAGTACGCACTCTATTGATTTAATCCCTGTACGCTCTTCTATTCTTTTATGAAGATTATCAATACCTTCGGTGCCTTCTGATGCAATAAAAATAAAATGTTCCTTACCTGTTGATTTTGTAAGTTCAATTCTGTCGATTACATCCTTCTCAAAATCAAATTTTACTTCAGGAATAAGTATGCCTGTGGCACCTGTGGCAATTCCAACTCCGATGGCCAGATTTCCACATCTTCTTCCCATTACCTTTATAACACTGCATCTGTCATGGGCTGTCATGGTATCTCTTATTTTATCAGCCATCTCTACAGCATTATTCATGGCAGTATCAAAGCCTATTGTATAGTCTGATGCAGCAATATCATTATCAATAGTTCCAGGGATTCCTATACACTGAATTCCTCTCTTTGATAATTCAAGTGCACCTCTGAATGAACCGTCACCACCTATTACTATCAAGGCATCAAGACCCATTTCCTTACAGTTTTCGGCAGCTTTTGCAAGGCCTTCTTCCGTTGCAAATTCCTTACATCTTGCTGTATGAATCATAGTACCGCCATTGTTAATGATTTCAGATACTGAGCGGATATCAAAATCCACATATTCTTTTTTTAGTAAGCCACTATAACCTCTTATTATAGCCCTTACATCCATACCATATGCAAGGCATGCTCTAGTTGCAGCTCTGAGAACCGCATTCATGCCCGGTGCATCACCACCACTTGTTAAAATTCCGACACATTTTTTCTTCATATTACTCCTTACCATCCAATAAGAGGCTGTAAATATCCATAAGCGATTCCTGCCGCTGCAGATATTCCTATTATTATAATCGGGTGAACTTTCTTTAACGCCAGTATCAGCATTGATACAAATATTATAACAGAAGTTATAAATGCAAATGTCCCCATAACCTCCAGTTTAATTCCTGTAGGGAAAAATACTGTTATGCCCGTTGATAATACAGCTGTTGCAATAAAGCCGATAACTGCAGGTTTTAAGCCACTCATGGCCCCCTGTACATATTTATTTGTTTTAAATTTATCATAAAGTTTTGCAACTATCAGAATAATTATAAACGAAGGCAAAACTACACCTAAGGTTGCAAGTACAGATCCGAATATTCCTCCTGCTTCCATACCTACATATGTTGATACATTTATTGCAAATGGTCCGGGTGTACTCTCACTAACTGCAATAAAGTTAAGTATCTGGTCATCATCCATCCAGTTATTTTCTGTAATGCTCGCCCTTATGAGCGGAAGCATTGCGTAACCGCCTCCGAATGTAAATGCTCCAATCTTAAGGAATGTAAAAAATAAGTTAATATATATCATAATTCATCTCTGTTTCTAAACATTACTGTAATTTATCCTTCACGGCTTTTCCGGCTATTATTGAATAAATAATTCCCGCTGCCGCACATGCTATTGTCATGTAAATTACATTTATATTGAAAAATGCCACCGCAACAAATGCCGCTGCCATAATTACATACGAAAATACATTTTTAGGGCATGATTTATACATTGAAACAAGTCCTTTTATAATCAGTGCAAGTACACCTGCTCTAATTCCCCAGAAAGCATATTTTACAATTTCAATGTCTTCAAACTGTCTGAGTACAAATGATAGTCCTACGATTATTCCAAACGATGGCAATACAACTCCTAATGTTGCACAAAATGCACCAAATACCCCTGCGGTCCGATACCCCACAAATGTTGACGTGTTCAGAGAAATTGGGCCCGGTGTACTTTCCGCTATGGCCACCACGTCCAGAATATCCTCATCAGATATCCATTTCTTTTTCGTTACGGTTTCTTCCTGAATGATAGGAATCATGGCGTAACCGCCTCCGAATGTGAAGGCTCCTATTTTAAAAAATGTAATAAACAATTCCCAAAATATATTTTTCTTTTTTGGGTTTATTACATCATTTTCTGTATCTTTTTCCATATAAACCTTCTTTAAATTATTGAATCCAAGTTGTTTAATTCTACTTATATAATCCAAGCTATTAAATTTCAGCTATATATTTTCTGCATGTTTACAGGTAATTATCCATTCTTTTCTATAAAAGAAGTAATTGTTTTGTAAACGTCCTCGTTATTACGCTCATTTAAGATTTCATGTCTCATATTTTCAAATGTTTTTCTTTTTACATTTTCAAATCCCGCCTTGCGTAAGAAATAAACTGAAGCGTCACTGCCTCTCTTACCGCCAATACAAGGATCATCCGCTCCGCCAATGCATAATATTGGAAGAGTTGCATTTACATTTATATAGCGCTTAGGATCTCTCATATTTTTTACGAGTCTGAATAAATCGTTGAATGCTGAAACAGTAAAACCATTTCCGCAATATGGATCATTTATGTAATTATCCACATTTTCCTCATTGGCGCTTAACCAGTCCACATCTGTTCTTGGATTTTCGATTCTGTTGTTAAATGCACCTACTGACATTTTCTCAAGCATTGGAGAATATGCTTTTGCACCCTTAATTTTTCTTAATATGTTGGAAATCACAATTCCCATTGATGATTCTTTTACGGGCGCAGGATAACCTGAAAGAATAATACTTTTATAGTTAAGAGATTCTGTCTGAAGAAGATTTCTTGTAATAATTGTTCCAAATGAATGGGCAAATATATCTACTTTATCCACATTGAGTCTTTTGAAAATATATTTTGTGATGATTTTCTGATCTCTTAAAAGCTCATTATGGCCATCTTTTTCTTTGAAAAACCCCAAAACTTTAGCCGTTTTTCCGTGTCCTCTTAAATCTGAAGTAACAACGGTATATCCTATTTTATTTAATTCAAGGGCAAGTCTCTCATACCTTCCCCTGTGCTCCATCATTCCGTGGATAACCTGAACGACTCCTTTGGCATTTGGAACCTCATATACTGATAATGCAAGATCTGTACCGTCTTTTGCTTTTAAAATTACATTTTCCATAAGCACACCCCGTTTATATGCAATAAATATTTATCTGCAACAAACATTTATCTGTAGTCTGTATTTTATAGTTTAGTATTTTACTTTTTAATTTTTAATAAGTAACTTTTTATCTTTTATACAATTAATAAACCGCTTAATTAATATCTTCAGTAAATTAAACGTTCATGATTAATATCGTTTTTCAGTATACAACCTTTAATGGTTTTTTCAAGTTTGGCAGGGGATGATTGGAGTATATGTGACCAAAATAAAAAAGCCCCGACAGTGCAGGGCCTGAAAAATGATTTACATGGCGAATCATCTGATTCTTTCATACTTATATTGTTTATACGGAATATCTCCGGTAACATCTCCTATCATGGTTTTAATATAATTTTCTTCACAAATCTCAGGGAAAAATGTATCTCCTTCCACATCCAGATCTATTTCCGTCAGGTAAAGCACATCAGCAAGCTCAAGTCCTTCCTTATACACTGAACTTCCACCTGACAGATAAATATACTTATCAGGCGCTATATCTGATGCGAGCTTTACGGCTTTATCCAATGTACCTACAGTGTAGAGATTTCCCCCGCTGTATTCCCTGGACTTTGAAATTACTATGGTAATTCTGTTTGGAAGTGGTCTGCCTATTTCGTCATAGGTTCTTCTGCCCATAACTACTATATTACCTGTAGTCAGTTCACGAAACAGCGCCTGTTCTCCCGGAATATTCCATGGAATTATTCCATTATTTCCTATTACCCTGTTATGGGCAAATGCAGCTATTATACCAATCATTTTTTATCCTTTAAAACCTCAGACAACAAAGCTGACTGTGACTACAACAGCCATACTCTGCCTGTGTCAGATTGAGTCTATTTCCTCATGCTCTATTTCATTATTAATCATATCATCATTACTTTTCTTAGTATCAGAAAGTAAACTGTCATATCCCTTTAACGCTGAAAATGGCATAAAATGTGCCGCTCTTTCGCTAACATCCATTCTCTTATGCTTCTTTGAGACCTGATGGGGTAAATCGATGATGTCATCATAATTATTTGTTAAATTTAAATTGTTATCGTTTTTCATATATCGTCTTTATTACTATTTTCAACATACTGTGAATATATATTTTAGGCGTGCACTTTAGGCATATACTTCATGTTTCCGCATGATATATTCCTGCTTTTACGCCTTATGGCCACCCACCTGGCCATTTCGCTCCATTCCCGTAGCTCCTTCTTCCAAACTTGTACCTTTTACAAGTATGTTACTTCCATATTTGCTTTTCAAAGATAAAAGTGTACTCTGAAGCCTTTTCAATTTCTCTTTGGAGTCAGCTTTACCGCATTCCACATTAATGTCTTTATTATTTTTATCCTTACGAGCGTTTTCTTTTGAAGAAACAGCTGCAGATTTTGTTTTTATGCCATTTCTCGGATTTTTATTGTAATCACCCGATCCGGTATCAGTTTGGTTATTAACATTATAGCCTGCTTTACCACTGACATTACCATCTGTTTTTTTAGCAGTATTTAAAGCAGATTTATTATCGGCTTTTTCATCAACATTTGCAGACGATTTATCATTATCTTTATTAACGGTACTTCCACTGTATTCTGCACTGTCTTCTGAGTTACCACAACTCAAATCAAAGTCATCGAAAAAAGAAAGCTGTTTTCTGGTATTTTTCTGAATATTCTTTACTTCATCTTCATTTATTACATCATCCGCAACCAGAGTCAGACGGCGTATAAGAAGCCTGCTGTCCGTAATTGTATGATACAGCTTAACAAATGCATCTATAAGATCTGAAGATATATATGTATATTCATCCAGATTGGCAGTTCCTCTTGAATGCTTAGGCTTTAACCGGCCGTATCTGTCCTTTACGATTTCACCTTCATATGAATCATCCAGTATATACATATTGTCGATGTCATATCCAACCATAAGGACAATTTTCTTTGTCATAAGCTTCTTTTTCATAAGTTCATATGACAGATTTTCCGCCATCTCACGGACTATAATCTCCGCTCTTGTATTGTCATATGCACACTGTAAAACCTGACCACTGTTCACGCTCTTACTCTGAGGCTTATATTGCTTTACATCTTTTATGGTACATGGGTCATATCCCCAGGCGTGATCTATTAAAATCTCAGCATTTACACCAAATAAATCATAGAGTAAATCTTCATTATAGAAATCATTTTCCTTACCGATTGAACATCTGGCAATGTCGCCCATTGTATATAATCCCACATGAGCAAGCTTTTCTGCATAACCTCTACCGATTCCCCAAAATGCCATAAGAGGCTTATATCCCCAGAGCTCCTCTCTGAATGAGCGTTCCGTAAGCTCTGCTATTCTCAAACCGTTTTTATCGGCCTTCATGTGCTTGGCTCTGATATCCATGGCAATCTTAGCTAAATACATGTTGTCGCCTATACCTGCAGTCGCTGTAATTCCCGTAGTCTCATATACATCATTCATCATTTTACGGACAAAATCGTATCCGCTCATGTTGTAATAGTTCAGATAATCCGTAATATCCATAAATACTTCATCTATGGAATATGGAAATATATCATCTGAAGAAACATATTTGATGTAAATGTTATAAATTTCCGCACTTTTCTTCATATATAAAGACATTCTGGGTTTCGCAGCAATAAACTCCAGACCGATACCCGGATCACTGTCTACAACTGACTTAAATGCAGATGTCTCTGTCATATTTCTTATTCTGCCATTATATGCTTTTATGGTGCTTATAACCTCAAATAATCTCGGTCTGCCTGGAACTCCATATGATTTAAGAGCCGGTGAAACAGCAAGGCAAATGGTCTTTTCTGTTCTTGAAGAGTCCGCAACAACAAGATTTGCATCAAATGGATCAAGCCCCCGTTCAACACATTCAACGGAGGCATAAAATGATTTTAAATCTATTGAGGCGTAAACTCTCTTTTCCATAAAATTCACCAAAAAAAAATACTATCATACAAACATTTGTTTATATGATAGTATTTTATCTATATATTGTCAACGACTGAGGATTACACCATTATCGTATTATTTATCCCATCCGAGCTTCTTTCTGCTCTCTCTCATGTCATCTAAAATCTGTTTAGCAAGAAGCTTTGGATCCATGTTTACAACCATTTTAGATCCGAGAAGTTCTAAGCTTCCTTCTTTAAGATATTCACTTACATTTCTTGAACCGTAAACCTGCTGTTCAACACAGTGATATGAATTAATGCCAAGTAAACGGAAACCTAAAGCCGCATCAATGGCCTTTTCATTTGACCATTCAGGAGATGTAAATGCATATGGCATATCTGCGATTGGAACTCCCATTTCTCTGGCAATTGTAGCCATAATTCCTGAAGATCTTGTATTATCAATACACTCTCCAACGTGTAATACAGGTGGAAGATCACCCTCAAGGAATTCCTTTAAGCCTTCGCCTGCAAATTTATCGCCTGCGCCCTTTTCACAGAATCCCATCTTCATAAGAGGATATGATGCACAGCCATTTGTAAGTACGAGTACATTATTTTTAATAAGCTCCTCTGCCACATCAATGATACATCTTTCAAATGGAACCTTTGGATTGTTACATCCAACCATATTTACGATACCAAGTATTTTTCCTGATTTGATGGCCTCAGTAACAGGTCCGATACCCTTGAAACGACGGCTTAAGTACTCAAGTGAGAAGCCAACTTCTGCAGTAACTTCTACATTAGGAATGTGTACCTGAACGCCTCTCTCCTGTCTTTCCTTAAATCTTTCAATTCCCTTTAAAACGATTTCTCTTGCTATTTCATTTGTCTTATCAATGTTGCTGTGGTAATGATCATATTCGATTCTCTCAGCACCAGGAAGTCTTGCTGACTCACTTGTTGTAACTACCTTTGTATGGAAACAGTTTGCAACATCCATGATTGCAGGATAAACGTCCTGAACATCCGCAATCCAGAGGTCGATAGCACCTGTAGCAATAACAAGCTCTGCTGAAACTGCATTTGAAAGAGGAATAACTCCGCCGTATCTGTACATTGCAGCAAGTGATGAACAGCAGATTCCGTAAAACTTAATGCCCTTTGCTCCATTTTCCTTAGCAAGCTTAACAAGCTCTTCGCTCTGTCCTGTCTCTACAATCTTACTTACAAGAGTTGGTAAATGTCCGTGAAGTGCGATATTTACATATCCTTCTTCAAGAGCTCCCAAGTTAACTTTACCTGTTACTCTGTCACCTACACCAAATAATGCATCTGTTGCAATTGATGAGCCCATAACGCCTGAAAATGTAAATGCTAATCCACAACGGTGGAATTCTTCCATAAGGCTCTTCCAGTCCGCATCAGTACCTACACCTGATTTGTGGAATGCTTCAAATACTTCATGATATGCACTAATAGGAATAAGACCGAGATCCTTCCAGATTTTCTTTCTCTCAGGCGGAGCAAGTGCCTCAAGAGTCTTGTATTCTCTGTTTGGATCTGTATTTGATAAATCATCTAAAAGAACATCTGCAACATCCTTTGCAATGTTGTTAAACTGTCTTCTCTTAGTCTTAATGCCAAATGAATTTGCAACGTCAATAACCTTCTGCTTTCCAATAATAGGTAAATCGAGTTTACCCTCAGCTGCCCATTTAAGTGAAAGAATAACCTCTCTTGCGTGCATTCCGTGCTGTGAAACACCTGCTGCCGCTCCTCTTAAAAGGTTTCTTGCAACGATAGTATCCGCATCGGCACCACAAGTTCCCTTAGGTGACTTGGCAGTAATCTTACAAGGACCCATGTTACATGCTTTACAACATGTTCCCGCAAGACCAAAGCTACAATGTGGCTTCTGCTTGTCAAATCTGTCAAATATATTTTCAATGCCCTGCTCTTTTTCATACTCAAGCATATCCTTAATTGCAGGGTCCGGTGTCTTTTCAATTACCTCATTCCTTGTAGGAAATGTCTTCTTATATGTAGCAATGGCTTCCATATAATCCTTTATGAAATCTGTATCTGCTGAATCATCAGTTTCATATTCTCTGTATTTTACATTTGGATTATGAACATGGTCATTTCCATAAGCTTTTTTATTACCGTCATGTTCGTGATGTGCATCAGCCTTGTGGATAATAACTGATACACCATTTTCATCAAAGCCTATTATATTTCTATGTGTGTGAAATTTATCTATCATATGCTCACCCGTTTATTTTTAATAACCTATTTATTCTATATGTATTATATGTATTAATTATAATACTACACATGAAATAAAAAATCCACTAAAAACTTATATAATTAATATTTATAGTCGGGATTAAAAAAACGAAACAAAAGCGGAACATACTGAAAAGGCCTGTTTAAGCCCTCTCAATATATTCCGCAATAAGAATAAATATTTAATTTCTTCTATTATATATGTTCTTTTAATTTCCTGTTTCTCATAATGTACAGGATAATTCCTATAACCGTAACTATCATTTCCGTAACAGGGAATGCCATCCAGAGTCCTATTCTTCCACCAGCAAATAACATAATAAATGCCATTGGAATAATAAGGGCAAATCCTCTTAAGATAGATATGATATGTGCAGGAACAGGATATTCTGTAGAAGTAAAGAATATTGAAATAATTATATTAAATCCTACAAACGGGCAGGCAATATAATATAATTTCAATCCCTCTTCTGCAATATACTGCAATGTTTCATTGTGTTCGCTGTTAAATATTGCTGCAACATATTCTGATCCGAAGAACATAACTGCATATATGGCAGCCGCAAATGTTCCCATAAGTATAAGTCCGTATTTAAGGATCTTATTTACATTGCCATACTTACCCTTACCGTAGTTATGACTCATGATTGGCTGCATACCCTGTGAAATACCGGTAAACATTGAAACAACAATAAACCAGAGGTTTGCAATTACACCATATGCCGCAACTCCCGTATTACCTGCGATTTCCATAAACAGAAAGTTAAATACAATAAGAACTATACCTGTAGAGATTTCCGTTAAAAATGATGGGAAACCACTGGCAATAATACCCCCAATAGCCTTACCTGAAATCTTTGTTTTAACAACATGGAAAGTATTTTTCTTTCTTATGAAATACTGCATTGTTAAAATTAAACTGAAAACAGGTGACAAACATGTGGCAAGTACCGCACCAAACATTCCCATACCAAATGGGAAAATAAATAACCAATCGAGGAACATGTTAGACATACTTCCTACAATCATGGCTATCATTGATAAATGAGGCGCACCGTCATTTCTTACAAAGCACTGTACAATATTATTTAAAATAAATGCAGGTGAGAAAATCAGAAGCATTTTTAAATATATTTCAGTGTTAGCCATAACCTGCTCGTCAGCTCCGAGAAGTGTCGCTATATTTCCTGAGAAAAATATACCAAGAATAACAAACACAATACCAAATATGGCTGTCATATACAGAGTATTTGTAAATATCTTATTTCCCTCTTGCTGCTTCCCTCTACTTACCGCCAGGGTGTACTTTGTACCTCCACCCATACCGATCATAAGACCGGAGCCATTTACAAGGCTGAATATAGGCAAGGCCAGATTGATGGCAGTCAGTCCATCAATACCGATTCCCATGGATATAAATAACGTATCCGCAAAAATGTAACAGGAAAGAGCAATCATTCCCAATACATTAAATGAGGTATACTTTATAAATATCTTGAAAATATTGTTTTCCGTCATTTTATTGTCATCTTATCCCTTTCTGTTACTTTTTAATCGTAAGACTTTACCTGATACATTAGATAAATCCTTATAAAAAAGTAAGTTACGGGTAGTATACCAGTAACTTACTCTAATATCCATATTTTACTTATTTATTAACTTAAATGACTAACTGTAGTCGGTATTGTTAGTAAATACTCTATCCAAATTTATTAATGTCTATATAATTAAATTAGAAATCTACTTCTGTATCGTAGTAGCAAGCCTTAAGAACTTTTTCCATCTCATCAACAGAAACGCTACGTGGGTTAGAACCTGTACAAGCATCTTCAACAGCTCTCTCAGCGATTGATCTTGATCTCTCAAGGAAGATTTCTTCTGGAACGAAGCCCTGCTCAGCTGGAGTACCATCTGCAGCATAGAACTTGATACCACGAGGGATGTTCATATCGATGCTGAACTGTCTTACAGCCTTGATAAGTGATGCAACCTTCTCGTCTTCGTTAGCACCTGATAAGTGCATGTAATCAGCAATTGTAGCATATCTCTTCTTAGCTTCAAGATCTCTTGAGTTGAAGGCGATTACCTTTGGAAGGTACATAGCATTAGCTGCACCGTGAACGATGTGTGCACCGCAATCCTGGAATACAGCACCTGTCTTATGAGCAAGTGAGTGAACGATACCAAGTAAAGCATTTGTAAATGCCATACCTGCGAGGCACTGTGCATAGTGCATTTCGTCTCTTGCTACCATATCTTCGTTGTATGATCTAACTAAGTTATTCTGGATCATTTCAATTGCATGAATTGCAAGTGGATCTGAGAATGGGCTCTTAGCTGTAGCAACATACGCTTCAATAGCATGTGTTAAAGCATCCATACCTGTGAATGCAACCATCTTCTTAGGAAGTGTGTGTGTAAGCTCTGGATCAACGATAGCTACATCCGGTGTAATTTCGAAGTCAGCGATTGGATACTTTGTACCTGTTGAGTAATCTGTGATTACTGAGAAAGCTGTAACTTCTGTAGCTGTACCTGATGTTGAAGAAACGGCACAGAAATGAGCCTTCTTACGCATCTCAGGAAGTCCGAATACTTTACACATGTCTTTGAATTCGATATCTGGATATTCGTACTTGATCCACATAGCCTTTGTTGCGTCGATAGGTGAACCACCACCGATAGCAACGATCCAGTCCGGACCAAATTCTTCCATAACTGCTGCACCCTTCATAACTGTCTCAATTGATGGGTCAGACTCGATACCTTCAAAGATCTTAACTTCCATGCCGGCTTCCTTAAGATACTGCTCAGCTCTCTGTAAGAAACCGCCTCTCTTCATTGCGCCACCACCAACGCAAATCATTGCCTTTGTACCTTTGAGTTCCTTAAGGTGCTCTAAAGCGCCTTTTCCATGGTAGATGTCTCTAGGTAATGTAAATCTTGCCATAATGGTATCCTCCGATTAACTATACTTGTCTCGAATATAATTAATGTCAGATGCCCTTGTCTTGTCTATGGGTCGTATTGTATTAAATAAAATGCAATCCGTCAACATAATTTTTATTTTTTTGATTTTGTCTAAATTTTAAGTTTAAAATACCCATTTTATGTGTATTTTAAACATGATTTCATTTTGAATTCAAATGCAATTTCAAGCGAATTTAAACATGATTTCATTTTGAATTTAAGGCCCTTTTTTACAGATTATATTTGTATATGTGTTATAATATTCTGAGCAAACAAATCAACGGAGCTTTTGAAATGAATGATATTTTTTAAAAATAAATAAAAAATTGGGGTTTGGTATGATGCGCCTTCCTATGAATGGCAAGGATGTTGACATTGAAACAACAAAAGAAATGGTTGATTACTTTATAGATAACGGTTTTAACTATTTTGATACTGCCCATGGATATCTGGATGGAAAATCCTACAATTGAAAGCAGAAAAACATATGAAGTTGCCCATAAGCACAATAAACCTATAATCGTTATGGAGCCTGTAAAGGGTGGAAATCTCGTTAAGCTTCCTGCAGATGCTCAGAAGGCATTTGATGAGGTTAACCAGGCTGAAAACACACATATGTCTAACGCTAGCTACGCAATCAGATACGCAGCAGGAAATGAAAATGTAGCTGTTGTTTTATCCGGTATGAGCAATATGGAGCAAATGCGTGACAACGTTTCATACATGAAAGACTTTAAGCCACTTACAGATACGGAAAAGGCTGCAATAGATAAGGTTGTTGATGTATTTAACCACCTTGATATGATTGACTGTACATCACGCCACTATTGCACACAGCAGAACCACTGCCCTGCAAATATCATGATTCCTGAAGTTCTGGCATGTCTTAATTCTAAAAACATTTTCAATGATTTTATATCAAGCTACTGCTACAACAACTCTCTTACTGTAGGTGAACATTCTAAGGCAAGTGCATGTATTGCCTGCGGTGGATGTGAACATGTTTGTCCTCAGAAGCTGCCTATTATAAAGCTTCTTAAGGATGCAGCAAAAGAATTCGAAACAACTGAAGAGAATTAATTTTAAAAAAGTTAGTTTATAAGATTTAATGCAACATTTATCGGCAATAACATTGCCTGCTATTTTTATCGGGAGGTGAAATATGCTAAAAGGAAAAAATATTTTACTCGGTGTAACGGGTGGAATTGCGGCATATAAAGCAGCTAATCTGGCTTCATTACTGGTTAAGCAGCATGCAAATGTCACTGTAATTATGACTGAAAACGCGAGAGAATTTATCACTCCTACAACATTTGATGCCATTACAGGCAACCGTACAATTACTGATACATTTGACAGAAATCATGAATTTTCTACAGAACATATATCTCTTTCCGACAGCACGGACCTGGTTATTATTGCACCTGCGACAGCCAATGTAATTGCCAAGTTAGTTCACGGAATTGCAGATGATATGCTTACTACAACTGTTCTGGCATGTGACTGTCCAAAGCTTATCGCACCTGCAATGAACACTAAAATGTGGAACAATCCTATTACTGAGGACAATATTAAGAAAGCAAGAGAATACGGTTTTGAAATTATAGAGCCTGACAGCGGCCGACTTGCATGCGGTACACGTGGCAACGGACGACTTCGTGAGCCAGAAGAAATTCTTGAGGCAATTACTGCATTTATCAGTGCTCCAAAGGATATGTGTCAGCTCCACGTTCTTGTAAATGCAGGCCCTACAAGAGAAAAAATCGATCCTGTAAGATTTATTTCCAACAATTCTACAGGGAAAATGGGATATGCCATTGCAAGCGCAGCTATTGCAAGAGGCGCCAAGGTAACTCTCGTCAGCGGACCGACAGAACTTAAGCCTCCTATGTATGCTGAAACGATAAATGTTACAAGTGCAATGGAAATGTTCAACGAAGTAACTGACAGAAGTGATGATGCTGATATTATTGTATTAGCCGCTGCAGTTGCAGATTTTACTCCTGCTACTGTTTCAGATCAGAAGATAAAAAAAGAAAATGCTTCAGGTCAGATTTTACTTGAAAGAACTCCTGACATTCTTAAGACTATTGGCAATGCCAAAACAGAAAAACAGGTAGTATGCGGCTTTGCAATGGAAAGTGAAGAGGTTCTTCCAAATGCAAGAAGAAAGCTTTCCACTAAGAATCTTGATTTAATTGTTGCCAACTGCATAAGCACACCGGGAGCAGGATTTGCACATGATACAAATCAGGTAACTATCCTTACAAATTATGACGAAGAGGCACTTCCACTTATGTCTAAGATAAGATGTGCACATAAAATACTTGATAAGGCGCTTGAAATTCACAATAAAAAGGAACAATAAAATGAGTTATTCACTTACGCTTTCCGAGATAAAGCAGATTTTAAAGAAATATAAATTACTAATCACTACTAATATAAAAGATGATGACAATACAGTTATTGAGAAGCTTACTTATGATTCAAGAAATGTAGATGATAAGACATTTTTCATATGTAAAGGTGTTGCATTTAAGGATGATTACCTTAAGATGGCCGTTGAAAGCAAAGCTGTAGGATTTGTTTCAGAAAAATATTATGACGAATATGTTGATACAGTTCCATTTGTACAGGTAAACAGTGCTACAAAGGCACTTTCAGTACTTGCAATACATTTTTATGACAGACCATCACAGTCATTTTTCCTTACAGGAATTACAGGAACTGCAGGTAAGACAACTACTACATATATGATTCACAGTATCTGTGATGCCAATGCAAAAAAAGAGACAGGTATCATTTCAACAAATGAAACATATTGCGGAACTGTTCATAAAGAAGCTGAAAATACTACACCTGAGTCACTTAAGCTTCAGGAATTATTTGCTGAGGCAAAGGAAAATGATATTCCATATGTAACTATGGAAGTTTCTTCTCAGGCTTATAGTGTTAACAGAGTTTATGACCAGATATTTGATATCGGTATTTTCATGAATATCGACAAGGATCATATTGGTGGTCCTGAGCATCCATCATATGAGCACTACCGTAGCTGCAAGCTTGAACTTATCAAAAACAGCCGTACAATGCTTGTATATTCAAGAACTAAGGAACTTGATTCAATTCTTGAAACAGCTTCTGAAAGCGACTGTAATCTTATCTTATTCGATGTAGATTATACTGAATCAGATGCAAACTGCGGATGCGAAGAGACAATCGCAACTTATGAAGGCAGAAGAACAATCAGCGAACTTCAGCAGAAACTTGGCAGACAGCTTAACATTTACAAAACTACAAAGTATAAGAGTCTTGGTTCAGAAGGATATTCATTTACAGTAAGTACACCTATCAAGGGAGACTTTGAATTTACAACTAACCTTACAGGATTCTTTAACTTAGTTAATGCCACTGCTGCCGTTACTGCTGCATTTGAAGCAGATATCTGTGTATCAGATATCAGAAAAGGAATTTCAAATGTATTTGTTCCGGGTAGAATGAATATCTACAACAGCGGAGAAAATGTAATCATCGTAGATTATGCACATAACAGACTTACTCTTGAGGAGTTCTTAAAGTCAGTTGAAACTGATTACAGCGATTATATTATCAACATTGTAATCGGTGCTGCAGGAAAGAATCATTTACGCCGTGAAGATATCGGTAAACTCTGTGGAACATACGCTCACCACTTATATCTCACTGAAGAGGATCCTGATTTCGAAGATCCTACAGAAATTTGTGAGAATATTGCTAGATATATCCCTGAAGGAACTGCAACATATGAAATAATTCCTGACAGAGAAACTGCAATAAAGAAGGCCATTGCTGACAATAAGGGCAAAAAAGCACTTATCGCCATCCTTGGTAAAGGAAGCGAGAAATTCTCTAAGTTTAAGGGTACACATATACCTTACAAGTCAGATTCTACTGTTGTAGAGGAAAATATCTGATAAAGAAATAAACAGCCGAAACATACTAAATGCTTCGGCTGTTTTTATTTAATTATAGTATTTAATTGATTATTTAAACTAGATTAAATCAATTTATCATCCATTCTTTAATGAACTCTTTAATCAGTTCTTTACGCCGGCAAGACCAATAGCGCCCTTACCACCATGACATGAAATAACACATCCTGTCATTACGTATTCAACGTTCTTAAAGCCATATTCAAAAGCTAATTCCTTCATTCTGTCAAGAACACTCTGATCTAATCCCTTACCATACATTAAGTAAATAATGTCCTTATTAAGGTCAAACTTCTCAAAGAACTCAGGTAAGAACTTATCGCATACTTTTGCCATGTTTCCTCTGTATTTCTTAGATGCCACAAGAACACCTTCTTCATTAATCTCAATAAGAGGATGAAGCTTTAAAATACCTGCGATAAGTGCCTTTGCGTTAGAAACTCTTCCGCCTGCCTTAAGATACTCTAATGTAGCAGGAATGAAGTTACATTCAATCTTGTCTGCAATCTTAACAAGTTCCTGACCAAGCTTAATGCAGTCTTCATCTGTTTCAGTCGCACCTGTGTAATTATCGATATGCTTGACAGCTTCCATGATGTAAGCTGTACATCCACCTGAAACGCTCTTTGTATCTATAAGGAAAATGTTTTTGAAATCTCCCTGATTTAATGCAATATGACATGCTTCATATGTTGCACTTGATCTTGATGCATAGGCAAAGTGGAAAATAAAGCAGTCAGGATTTTCTTCCTTAATTTTGTTAAAGAAATCTGTATATTCCTGAATGTTTACACATGATGTAGTAGGAACTTTACCTGTCTTTTCGAAATATTCAAATACAACGTCAGGATCCGTAACACCATCATCATATGACTTGCCGTCCATAACCACATGCATAGGAATAATTCTTATGTCATATTTCTCTGCTAAATGTTTAGGAACATCCGAACCGCTCTCAGTTGTTATAATAATTTTTTTCATATTGCTCCTGTCAAATGTATATAGTTGTGTTCTATACCTAATTCTAAATTAAAATTACATTTTCCATTATAACAAGATGTGGTTTCTATTACTACATAATATGGATTTATTAATATAAAGTTTATAATTAAAAATGTTGTCGAATTAAAGTTTATGGTGAAATTTTTATTTTTCTTCTAAATTTCAATATAGATTATATGAATTTGAATCTCATAAATTCATATTTCGTTAATTCGGATTATATGGATTTTAATCTCATCAATCAGGATTTTTCAAATTGCTATTTTGCAAATTTGAATCATCCCCCACTTCCACAACCATAACTACATTTCCATCACACGCGTGATATCTGTTATACATATATTCACTTTCATCCTCGCAGATTATACTGGATTTGCTGTATTTGTCATACATATCGTTAATAAAATGCTCATTAAAATAACTGTACAATAAGGGACCTCCTGAAAAACAAAACAAACATGGAATAAATCAAAAAGATAATCTGTCGACCAAATCAGCAATTTGAATAAACTGACTAAATTAATAAATTTAATCAATAGACAAAATCAATAGACAAAATAAATAGATTTAACCAAAAAATAATAGTTTCAAAATTAAGAAATGGAAAACGTGCGAAATGCACAAAATAAAATAAAAAGAATAAATTATGTCTGTATACTAATATATTTTTTTCTGCATATCAATATACAATGTCTTATATTTATGAAGTGTTTTAAATTAAAATAACAGAACATTTTAAAATATAAAACTTCAGAAAAGATTCCGAGCTGTTTCAAAAAAATTATAAAACATAAAAAACACGGATAAAACTCTTAATGTATAACATGTGCAACATATCTCACATGTATGCCGAGTCTTATCCGTGTTTTATTCATTTATTATTTATAATCGCAATTAAAACTTTCGTCACTATCCTGCAATTATAATAACTCTTTAAGAATCTGATTAACCATACCAGGGTTAGCTTTACCCTTCATGGCCTTCATTGTCTGACCAACAAGGAATCCGATTGCCTTTTCCTTACCGTTTCTGTAATCCTCAACAGACTGTGGATTCTCTTCGATAACCTTAGCAACTGTATCACGAAGAAGTCCTTCGTCATTTACCTGTGCAAGGCCATGCTCCTTAACGTAAGCATCAGGATCGATATTCTCGTCAAATACCTTTTCAAATACTTCCTTGGCAACAGAGCTGTTGATTGTACCAGCCTCTGTTAACTTAACAAGCTTTGCAAGATTCTCAGGTGAGAATGAAATGTCGATTGCATCCATTTCACGCTCCTTGAGAAGTCTTAAAGTATCAACCATAAGCCAGTTAGCAACCTTCTTAGGCTCATTGCAGATAGCTGTTGCTTCCTCGAAGATAGAAGCCATCTTCTTAGAACCTGTAATGATGTCAGCATCATATTCAGGAATTCCGTATTCTGCAACATATCTCGCCTGTTTAGCTGCCTTGAATTCAGGCTCTCTTGCCTTAACTCTCTCGATCCATTCATCTGAAATGTGGATTCCTGGAAGGTCTGGCTCTGGGAAATATCTATAGTCCTGAGCATCTTCCTTTGAACGCATTGAGAATGAAGTCTCTTTGTTGTCATCCCATCTTCTTGTTTCCTGGATAACCTGCTTACCATCTTCAATAAGCTCGATCTGTCTTTCTCTTTCTCCAGCGATTGCATGAGCAATAGCCTTGAATGAGTTAAGGTTCTTCATCTCTGTTCTTGTACCGAACTCTGTAGAACCAACTTCTCTTACAGATACGTTAACGTCAGCTCTCATAGAACCTTCCTGTAACTTACAGTCAGATGCACCAAGATACTGGATTGTAGTTCTGAGTGTTTCAAGATAAGCGATAACTTCGTCTGCTGATCTCATATCCGGTTCAGAAACGATCTCGATAAGAGGTACACCAGAACGGTTAAAGTCTACAAGTGAAGCATCTTCCCACTCATCATGGATAAGCTTACCGGCATCTTCTTCCATATGGATCTCATGGATACCGATAGACTTCTTTACACCATTTACTTCAATGTCTACATGACCATTTAAGCAGATTGGTTCATATAACTGGGAAATCTGATAATCCTGTGGGTTATCAGGATAGAAATAGTTCTTTCTGTCGAATCTGCAGTTCTGGTTGATTGTACAGTTAGTAGCAAGACCTACTGCCATTGCATATTCAACAACCTGCTTGTTAAGTACAGGAAGTGAACCAGGGAGGCCGGCACATACAGGGCAAGTATGTGTATTCTTTTCTCCACCGAACTTAGTTGTACAACCGCAGAAAATCTTTGTCTTTGTTGCAAGCTCTACGTGAACTTCAAGACCGATGACTGTTTCATACTGTTTCATGTTTTTATGCCTCCTTTCCTTCTGCTAATGGACTGTTTTTGTATTCTCTTGTCTGCTCAAATGCATATGCTGCTCTGAGGATCTTATCCTCTGCGAAGCAGTCACCTAAAAGCTGCATACCGATTGGCATTCCGTCCTTATCAAATCCACATGGAAGTGAAATACCAGGAAGACCTGCAAGGTTTGCAGAAATTGTATAGATATCGCCAAGGTACATGCTGATTGGATCTGCAAGTGATGAACCAATCTTTGGAGCTGTTGTAGGAGCAACAGGACCAAGGATACAGTCATACTTTAAAAATGCCTTGTTGAATGCCTGCTTAATTAATGACTTTGTCTTAAGAGCCTTAATATAGTAAGCATCATAGTAACCTGAACTTAATACGAAAGAACCGAGCATAATTCTTCTCTTAACCTCAGAACCGAAGCCCTCTGTTCTTGTCTTCTTATACATTTCATGAAGTTCTTCGTATTCAGGTGTTCTGTAACCGTATTTTACACCGTCAAATCTTGCAAGGTTTGAGCTTGCCTCAGCTGATGCGATTACATAGTATGCAGGAATAGCATAATCAACTAAGCTTAAGTCGAATTCTTCAACTTCAGCGCCTAAGCTCTTTAATACTTCAGCTGCATTGAGAACTGCATCTCTTACTTCAGGATTAAGACCGTCTGAGAAGTAATCCTTAGGAATACCAATCTTTAAGCCCTTAACTCCGCCCTCAAGCATCTTTGTAAATTCTGTATTCTGTCTGTTAACTGATGTAGAGTCCTTCTTGTCATGTGACGCAATAGCCTCTAAAGCAGCTGCAACGTCAGCTACATCCTTAGCAATAGGTCCGATCTGATCTAATGATGAACCGTATGCAATAAGACCATAACGGCTTACTGTACCGTATGTTGGTTTCATACCTGTAACACCACAGTATGAACTTGGCTGTCTGATTGAACCACCTGTATCTGAACCAAGTGCAAATGGTACTTCATTAGCAGCTACTGCAGCTGCAGAACCACCTGATGAACCACCAGGAACCTTTGTTGTATCCCAAGGGTTTGCTGTAGCTCCGTAGAATGATGTCTCTGTTGTAGAACCCATGGCGAACTCATCCATGTTTGTCTTACCAACAATAATTGCACCTGCATTTTCTAAATTCTCTACAGCTGTAGCTGTATATGGAGGTACAAAGTTACCAAGAATCTTTGAAGAACATGTTGTAAGGATTCCGTTTGTACACATGTTATCCTTAATAGCAACAGGTACACCTGCGAGAGGTCCTGTAAGCTCACCTGCTTCAATTCTCTTCTGTACATTATCTGCGGCTTCTAATATTTTCTTTTCATCAATAACAGTAACAAATGCATTAATCTTAGACTCTAATTTGTTAATGCTTGCGATACTCTCCCTTGCCGCTTCAACCGCTGATGTTTCGCCTGATTTGATTTTTTTACCAAGCTCTACAGCCGTTAAATCCATTAAATTCATATTTCAGTCCCCTTAATTTATGTATTAATATTAATTTGTCCATTAATAAAATTTTAAATTTTAAATATCTGCAAATTTTTAGAATGTTCTTGGAACAACATACTGACCGTCTTTTTTCTTAGGTGCATTTGCAAGCATGTTATCTCTGTCATCACCGTTTGTTACTTCATCTTCTCTGAAGACATTTTCCAAATCGATTGCCTGAACGAGAGGTTCTGCCTCACTTGTATCAAGCTCTGCAAGCTTATCAACATAATCAAGCATCTTTTCCATATCGGCTCTTGCTTTTTCCTTCTCTTCTCCCTCAATGTTGAGCTTTGCAAGTATTCCAACATATTCAAGAGTTTCATCATCTATTTTGTTAGACATATGCTTCTCCTTATTCCTTTCGATTACAAGTAAACGTTTTAAATGAATATATTTACTATTTCTTAATTTAACCTTTATATTATATTACAATAAACAAAATAAATCACCACATAAATAGCAATGCTTTCATATATTTAAAGATGTTTGCATTGTGTTTCAGAAAAATAAAAATCTGAAGTATACGTCATGCATACTTCAGATTTTTAAATTATATTAATTTAAATGAATATGACATTTAAATTCCCATACTGAGAATTTTAAATATACAAAATCTATTCAATATTTTAAATTATGGCTCGATTCTGCTTAAGTCTCTTGGGAAGAGTGTTGTTTCTCTAACATTATCTTCACCGAGCATCTTCATTGTTAATCTTTCAAGACCAAGTCCGAGACCACCGTGTGGAGGCATTCCGTACTTAAAGATTGACATGTATGGCTCCATACCTTCCTCTGTCATCTTTCTGTCTTCCATCTTAGCCTTAAGTTCTTCATAGTCATGAATACGCTGACCACCTGTTGTAACCTCAATACCTCTGAATAAAAGGTCAAAGCTGAGTGTGTATTTTGGATCTGCAGGATCATCCATTGCGTAGAAAGGTCTCTTCTTTGATGGATAATGTGTAACGAATACGAAGTCACATCCGTACTCATCCTTGAAGTACTTGCTGATAAGCTCTTCTTCTTCAGGCTCAAGATCATATGGGTTCTTGATGTTTCTGTTGTACTTCTCTGAAACTAACTTCTTAGCCTCATCAAATCTTACGTAAGGAATCTTCTCTACATTTGGCATATCGATCTTAAGTGTATCGATTTCCTTCTTGTATTCTCTGTTAAGAAGATCCATTACATACTGGAGCATCTCTGTTTCAAGCTCCATAATATCGTAAAATGAATCAATATATCCTAACTCAAAGTCAAGAGATGTATATTCGTTAAGGTGTCTGTGAGTGTTGTGCTTCTCAGCTCTGAATACAGGGCCTGTCTCGAATACTCTGTCAAATACACCTACCATCATCTGCTTATATGTCTGTGGGCTCTGTGCAAGAACAGCATGCTTACCGAAATACTCAAGCTTGAACATTGTTGCACCACTCTCTACAGAACGGGCTAAAATCTTAGGAGTATGGATTTCTACGAACTTCTGTGAAGTCATATACTCTCTGAAACCTCTACAGATAGCTTCCTGAATTCTGAACTTCGCTCTTTCTCTTAAGTTTCTGAGAGTAAGAGGACGAAGGTTAAGAATTGTCTCAAGTGATGTGTTAAGCTTCCACTTGTTAATTGGAACAGGCATCTGAGCAATTGCTGGCTTTGAAAGGATCTTGATATTGCTGATCTTTACTTCGTATCCGTTTGGTGAACGGTCTTCGCTTGAAGCAACACCTGTAATTTCAACTGTCATGCCTTCAGTGATATCCTTCTTTGTAAGGTTAGCCTTACCCTCTTCAAGAGTACACTGAATAATTCCTCTGCTCTGTCTAAGAATTACGAATGACACATCAGCCATGTCTCTAATGTTGTGAATAGCACCCACAACCTTTACTTCACTACCGATAAGGTTCTGTGAAATAATTTCATCATATGTGACTGTATCTTTCTTTTTAACCTCAGTAATAAATTCCATACTAACTCCTATTTATCATTTTATATATTATCTTATATATTTTATGGCATCTCCTATGGTTTCTACACCTATATATCTGATGCCTTCTTTCTTTTCAATTCCATCCAAGCAAACAGCCGGAGCTATTATTGTCTTAAATGATAACTTAATCGCCTCAGCGATTCTTTCTTTTGCACGGTTTACCGCTCTGACTTCTCCGGAAAGACCAACCTCTCCGAAGCAGACAAGATCTTCAGGGATGGATACTCCCTTCATGCTGCTTACAAGTGCAAGAACAAGTGCCAGGTCAAGTCCCGGCTCATTGGCCTTTATACCACCTGCAATATTTACATATGCATCCACATTTGAAAAATCCAGAGATGTTCTCTTTTCAAGTACGGCTATAAGAAGATTAACTCTATTATAGTCCATACCTGAAGCAGTTCTTCTCGGAAGTCCGAAATTAGATCTGGATACAAGTGCCTGAATCTCAAGCATGATTGGTCTTGTTCCTTCCATGAGGCAGGTAACAACAGATCCCGGAGCATTTATTCTGCCGTTAAGCATATATGCTGAAGGATTTAGCACTTCAACCATTCCATCGGAATGCATTTCAAATACTCCGATTTCATTAGTTCCGCCAAATCTGTTCTTAACTCCTCGAAGAACTCTGTAAGAAGCACTTCTCTCTCCCTCCAGATATAGAACAGTATCCACCATGTGCTCAAGCATTCTCGGTCCTGCCACAACACCTTCCTTTGTAACATGACCTACAAGGAAAATGGCGATGGACAACTGCTTTGCAATCTTCATAAGAGCAAGAGTTGATTCCCTTACCTGAGTAGGACTTCCCGGAGCTGAATCCGCATTATCCGAATACATGGTCTGTATGGAATCTATGATGACCACATCAGGTTTTGTACTCTCGATTACTTCGGATATTACGGATACTGATGTCTCACAAAACACCTTTAAATGACTGCTCTGGGCTCCTACTCTGTCAGCTCGGAGCTTAATCTGTCTTTCAGACTCTTCTCCGGATACATAAAGCACTTCATGGTCGTAATCAGAAATGTTCTTACACATCTGTAAAAGCAGTGTTGACTTACCGATGCCCGGGTCACCACCTATAAGCACAAGACTTCCTGCAATAATTCCACCACCAAGCACTCTGTCGAATTCCTTAAAATCCGTCGAGATACTTATTGATGACTTCGTATCTATGTCACCAATTGCAATCGGTTTGTTATCAAAATGAGAAGATGACTTTAATGTGCTTTTTCTGGCACTTCCCACAGATGAAGAAGGTGCTTCCACCAAAGTATTCCATGCTTTACATGCAGGACACTGCCCTGACCATTTACTTACTTCGTTGCCGCACTCAGTACAGTAAAATAATGTTGTAGATTTAGCTTTGGCCATACAACCTCAATCCTTATACTCTTACAACTCTTACTTCAACGCTTCCGCCCGGCTTATCATTGATATTAAATGAAAGCTTTCCTGAAATGCCTGTATCGATTGTTCCCATTCCTTCATCATCGATGAATAATCTGTAGATTGTATTCTCCTTAAGACCAAGTGTGATCTGAGCATCTGCAACGCAATCTACTGTAAATGAAACTTCATCATCATTTTCAACGAAGTTAAATACGCTTGTACCAGGAACTGACTCATAGCAAAATACTTCATCCTTCTCAAGCTTTGTAATTTCGCTAAATGTCTTTACCTTGTAAGTATCTCCACCGTGTGCGAAATCTGCAACCTTACTCTTTTCTGCAAGCTCAAAGTTACCGAAGCTAAGACTTCCATCTGCTTCACTTCTAATAATTTCCTTTACTACAGACATAACTGCCTCCTTAATGTATGTTCATAGGTATAGTATCAAATTACATTTGGTAATCCATACCTTTTTTAATATAAAAATTATATGTATGCTCTCATTAATCCATGAAAGGATACACTCATAAAATATAACATATATTATGCTAAATATCTATTGATTGTACCGAGTTTGAATATATTTATTTAAGAACAAACCCCCTATTTACCAGATTGATAAATAGGGGGAGCTTGCGCTATTTAATTATATTTTAAATGTAAGTTCTTTTCTCTTTGAATCCACTGATATTTTAACAGTGTCACCAGGATTGATTTCCTTAAGAATAATCTTGTCAGCAAGGATATCTTCAATATCTCTCTGAATCTGACGGCGGAGAGGTCTTGCTCCGTATTTGATGTCAAATCCCTTTTCAATGAGATAATCATATGCCTTCTTATCAAGCTTAAGTGAAATATCTTTAGATTTCTGTAATCTCTTGTTGAGACTCTCAATCATGATACTTACAATCTTCTTCATATTTTCCTTATCTAACTGATGGAATACGATGATTTCATCAATTCTGTTAAGGAACTCGGGCTTGTATGCTTTCTTGAGCTCTTCCATAACATTTTTCTTCATGTCATCAAACTCTAAAGCATTTACATCACCCTTGTTAAATCCAAGCTTCTTAGGCTCAACAATATGTCTTGCACCTAAGTTGGATGTCATGATAATAACAGTATTTTTGAAGTCTGTTTTTCTTCCCTGGGAATCTGTCATATATCCGTCATCAAGTACCTGTAAAAGCACATTGAAAATGTCCGGATGAGCCTTTTCGATTTCATCAAAAAGAACTACTGAATATGGATTTCTTCTAACCTTATCAGTGAGCTGACCACCCTCATCAAATCCGACATATCCCGGAGGAGAACCAATAAGCTTTGATACTGTATGCTTCTCCATATACTCTGTCATATCAACTCTGATAAGAGATTTTTCAGTACCAAATAATGCTCTTGCAATGGCCTTTGCTGTTTCTGTCTTACCAACACCTGTAGGTCCGAGGAACATAAATGAACCGAGAGGTCTGTTAGGATCTGCGATTCCCGCTCTTCCTCTCTTGATGGCTCTTACAACAGCCTTAATAGCTTCCTCCTGTCCGATTACGGCCTTCTGAAGTTCTGGCTCAAGATTAATAAGTCTCTCTGTTTCAGTCTCAGTCATCTGGTTAAGAGGAATCTTAGTCCACTGTGAAACAACGCTTGCAACTGATTCCTTATCAATTACAGGCTTGTTGGCAAATTTTTCAGTTTCATATTCGCCTTCGCGCTTTGCAAGCTTCTTTTCAAGATTTTTAATCTTAACTGTTATTGCCTTAACATCCTCAAACTTCTTCTCTTTTATGAGATCTTCTTTTTCAGATATTAATTCCTCAATCTTGTTCTTTGAACTGAGAATATCATCAGGCACCATGCCCTTATCTAATCTTATCTTTGAGCATGCTTCGTCAATGATATCCAGTGCCTTATCAGGAAGGAATCTGTCTGTGATATATCTCTTAGATAATGTAACCGCTGCCTTAATAGCTTCCTCATCAATATTTACATTATGGAATTCTTCATATTTAAGTTTAAGTCCGTTTAAGATTTCTATTGCAGCTTCTTCAGTTGGCTCTTCAACTGTTACAGGCTGGAATCTTCTTTCGAGAGCTGCATTTTTCTCAATATGCTTCTTATATTCATCTATTGTAGTAGCACCTATAAGAGTGAGCTCTCCTCTTGCAAGTGAAGGCTTAAGCATATTTGAAGCATCAATTGCACCATCCGCATTACCTGCACCGATAATTGTATGAATCTCATCTAAGAATAAAATGATGTTCTTATTCTCTGATACTTCTTTAATAATTCGCTTTAATCTCTCTTCGAACTCACCTCTGTACTTAGTACCGGCTACTACTGCAGGAAGATCTAATGATACGAGACGCTTACCAGCAATTGTATCGGGTACACTGCCTTCAGCCATTCTCTGGGCAAGTCCTTCAACGATGGCTGTCTTACCTACACCAGGATCACCTACGAGACAAGGATTGTTCTTAGTTCTTCTGCTTAGAATCTGAATAACTCTCTCAAGCTCTTCTTCTCTTCCAATCATCGGGTCAAGTTCACCTTCGGCAGCCATTGCTGTAAGGTCCCTGCTGTACTTATCAAGAGTAGGAGTTTTACTTGATGTGTCCTGAAAATTGAGATCGTTATAAGCCTTATTGTTAGGGTCATATCCCATAGTTGTAATAATCTTGGAATATACCTCATTGTCATCTAAACCAAGTCCGAGAAGAATTCTTAAAGCCACACAGTCTCTCTCTGTGATTATAGCCATAAGAATATGCTCTGTTCCTATAAGGTCAGAATCAAACTTTTTAGCAAGTGAAGATGCATTTTCCAGTATTCTCTTTGCTCTCGGAGTGTATCCTTCTCTATCGCTTACGGCAACTTCTGAGTCATCAGACACAGTGAAATTTACAGAGTTAAGAACCTTTTCTACGGTTATTCCTCTGTCATGAAGCATGTTGTATGCAAGAGTATCCGGCACTTCAAGAATACCAAGCAAAATATGTTCAGATCCGACACTTTTGCTTCCCTTTTCCATTGCGTGGGTTTTAGCACACTTTAAAACTTCTTCCGATTTCTTTGTATACTTACCTGACACTGAACAATCACCTCCTAATCTATTATGCATAAATACATCTATGTCATTACAACATAGATGTATTTATAGTGTTATCAATATAATTTCTTTTTCTTCATAAGAATTAATAATCCAAAGTATACCAATACCGCTACTACAACTGCTGCAGCTAAAGCAACAATATTAATATGAACCACGGAATATAATCCAATGTATACAAGCAATGCCACAAGGCCCATTACTGCTGAACACATTAAAGGAATAATAAATGTTTTAAATATTTCCTGTCTATATCCAATATATTTATAAAGTGAAATAAAGTTAAGTACAAATATTAATCCACTAAATGTCATTACACCTATAACAAGTGCATATACACCTAAATCTGTTGTTGCAAACAGAATAAGAAGTAAAGGTATATGAATTGCAAGTGATATAAATGAATGGATAACAGGAACTCTCATTTTATTGATTCCCTGTAACGCAGAGCTTGATATTGTTGACAGTGTATAGAAAATAATTGCAGATGAACCAAGAAGGAGCATCTTTCCGCCTACTGCACTGTCATAGTTTCTGAAGAGCAGATGTACAACTGGCTCTCCAAGCGCTGCAAGTCCGAATACAAATGGAATTGATACCATCATGGTGATGCGGACTGTCTTTTTAATTTTAAGCTTTACATGATGTATATCATGTGTTGCATATGATTTAACAACGCTTGGAAGCATTGATGCAGCCATTGCTGATGCAATTCCCTGAGGTATGCTTAAAAGTAATACGTAGCTTGAGCTGTAGTTACCAAGCATAGTCTTAATTGTAGAACTGTCCATTTTACCTGCCATCATGTTGCTGAAGAAAATATCATCAAGCATTGTACTGATGTTGTAGAATGTCTGTCCTAAAACTATAGGGAATAATGTAAATATAATACTTTTGTATGCAACTTTTGTTGTAAGCTCAACGTCACTTGTGTCTGCATACATTTTTGTCTTGTATTTATTCTTTACCCTTAAGAAAATAACGATCACAACCACAAGAGCTGCAAGAGCACCAAGACAGGTGCCAAGAGTACCACCGGCTGCTCCATATGCCGCATTGTCTTCACTTCCTATAAATGCTCTCATAAGAGCATATGAAGCAACAATACTTACAACAGCATTTACAATCTGTTCAATCAGCTGTGATATAGCTGTCGGAATCATATTGCCCTGTCCCTGGAATAAACCTCTGAACACTCCAAGAACCGCAACTATGAATACTGTCGGAGCAAGAACCCTTAAAGGAATTTCAAGTCCGGAAACAGTAGGATACAGAAATCTCTGTATTGCTCCTGCACCAAACAGGAGAACCAGCATGGCTATACCACCTGATATGATTGAGAATATAAGTGCACTCTTAAATATTTTCGCAGAGTTCTTATATTCCTTATTGGCGATTCTTGCGGAAATTAACTTCGATACAGCCATCGGAATTCCATATGAAGAGAGGATAAGTACGATGTTGTAAATGTTAAATGCAACACCGTATATACCATTACCTTCACTTCCGATGATATTGACCATCGGTATACGGTAAAGCATACCGATGATTCTTACCAATATTCCGGCTATAGCAAGAATTCCACCATGAAAAATAAAGCTTTTTGCTGATTTAGACATTTTACTTTCCTACGATATTAACAATCTTGCCAGGTACATAAATTTCTTTAACTATGTTCTCAGGTAATCTGTCACCAAGTTCTTCTTTTGCAGCACTGATTACAGAATCCTTATCAAGAGTTACATCTACATTGATCTTAGCCTTAACTTTTCCGTTAATCTGTACAACGATTTCCATTGTTGTTTCCTTTAACGCATTTTCGTCAACTTCAGGCCATGTGGCTTCAAATACAGAAGTTGTTTCGCCAAGACCTTCCCATAATTCCTCAGCAATATGAGGTGCAAATGGAGCAATGAGGATTGTCATTGTCTTAAGTGTATCCTTATCGATACCGCCCTGCTTCTTAGCAAGATCTGTTATCTTATTTGTATTTTCCATGAAACCACTGATAACTGTGTTGAAGCTGAATGTATCAGTTCTCTCTGTGATTTCCTGAATCATCTTATTCTTAAGCTTATCCATTTCAGCAGTCTTGCCGTAGTTCTTGTCCTTGTTTTCCATAATAAGCTTATAGAATCTGTTAATGAACTTGTAAACGCCTTCCATTCCTCTGTCGTTCCATTCAGCGTCAAGTTCAGGAGGACCTACGAAAAGCTCATACATTCTTACAGAGTCACAGCCGTAATCTCTTACCAATTCATCAGGAGATACAACATTTCCCTTAGATTTACTCATCTTAGCGCCGTCCTTACAGATCATTCCCTGATTGAACAGTTTCTTGAATGGCTCAACGAAATCGATTACGCCGATGTCATATAAGAACTTTGTATAGAATCTTGCATAGAGTAAGTGAAGAACAGCGTGCTCTACACCACCTACATACATATCAACAGGAAGAAGCTTATCAGCCTTTTCTCTGTCTACTAACTTTTCAGTGTTGTTAACATCGATATATCTTAAGAAATACCATGATGAACCTGCCCACTGAGGCATTGTATTAGTTTCTCTCTTAGCCTTGGCGCCACATGTAGGACAAGTTGTGTTAACCCATTCTTCAATGGCTGCAAGTGGAGATTCACCTGTACCTGTTGGCTCATACTTCTCAACATCAGGAAGTCTTAATGGAAGCTCTTCTTCAGGAACAGGAACATGGCCACAGTTTGGACAGTGAATAATAGGAATTGGCTCACCCCAGTATCTCTGTCTTGAGAATACCCAGTCACGAAGCTTGTAGTTAGTCTTCTTCTTACCGATACCCATTTCCTCGATGATTTCAGGAGCTTCTGCCTTCATCTCACTTGACTTTCTTCCGTTCCAGTCACCTGAGTTAATAAGAATACCGTCTGTATCTGTATAAGCTTCTGTAAGCTCTGACTCTGTGCCGTCCTTTGAAATAACCTGAATAATAGGAATATCAAACTTCTTAGCAAATTCAAAGTCTCTTGTATCATGGGCAGGAACACACATGATTGCTCCTGTACCGTAATCTGAAAGAACATAATCTGAAAGCCAGATAGGTAACTTCTTACCATTTAAAGGATTAACTGCATATGATCCTGTAAATACACCTGTCTTTTCCTTATCCTGCATTCTGTCGATATTTGAACGTGTTGAAGCTCTGTAAATGTAGTCTTCAACAGCCTGCTTGTTTTCTTCTGTAGCAAGCTCTGATGCAAGTGCATGCTCAGGTGCAAGTACGATAAATGTTGCACCGTGTAATGTATCAGGTCTTGTTGTGTAAACTGTAAGAGACTTGTCTGTTCCGTCTACCTTAAAGTCAACTTCTGCACCGTAGCTTCTGCCGATCCACTCTGACTGCATCTTCTTAACCTTTTCAGGCCAGTCAAGAGTATCGAGATCCTCAAGAAGTCTGTCAGCATACTTAGTAATTCTAAGCATCCACTGCTTAAGGTTCTTCTTAGTTACCTCTGCGCCACATCTCTCACACTTACCGTCAACAACTTCTTCATTTGAAAGACCTGTCTTACATGATGGACACCAGTTGATTGGCATTTCCTTCTCATATGCAAGACCGTTCTTGAACATCTGAACAAAGATCCACTGAGTCCACTTGTAGAAATCAGGATCTGTTGTATTAAGTTCCATATCCCAGTCATAAACTGCAGATATTTCCTTAATCTGTCTCTTGATGTTATTGATGTTCTGCTCTGTTGAAATTCTTGGATGCTGTCCTGTCTTGATAGCAAAGTTCTCTGCAGGAAGGCCAAATGCATCCCATCCCATTGGATGAATTACATACTTTCCGTGTAAAATCTGATATCTGCTCCATACATCAGAGATTACATATCCTCTCCAGTGACCTACATGAAGGCCCGTTCCTGATGGATATGGGAACATATCAAGACAATAATATTTGTCTTTTTTACCGTCATTTAAATTGATAGGCTTTATTTCCCAGTTCTTACGCCATTTTTGCTCTATAGATTTGTGATTGTATTCAGACACAATTACTCCCTCCGAACTTTAAAAAATAATTCTCATAATTAATTTATTATAGATTAGTCATATTGCATTTACAAGTTTAACTATAGCTTATTCCATAGGTTTTTACCGTATTTTCACCTAATAATAACTTTTTATATTTTACCTTGTATCATGTTTAAGAATTCTACTATAATGTATGGAATATTATAAATTTTTAACAAGACTTTATTTAAGTATATAGATATAGAGGAAATTATGAACTGTATAGGTTTTATCGGCTTTGGATTAATAGGCGGCTCCATTGCCAAGGCATTAAAGAATAAAATGCCTGATCTTAAAATAATTGCATATACAAGAAATCCTGAAGATACGAATCTGGCAATGAAGGAAGGTGTTGTTGATGTTGCACTTACTTCAATTGACAGAACATTTTCTGAGGCGGAAATTATTTTCATATGCACACCTGTTAAAATAATGCTCAACATTATGAATGAGCTTAAGCCTTATCTTTCATCTGACCAGATTGTTACAGATGTAGGAAGTGTTAAGAGCTATGTTCACCAGTGTGCAAAGGAAGTAGGTATATCCGACATTTATGTAGGTGGCCACCCTATGGCAGGATCTGAAAAAAGCGGATATATGGCAGCATACAGCGCCCTTTTCTTCGGTAAAAACTATATAATTACAAAAAATGCAGAGCTTGCCAATGACCCTGTTTATGCAATGAAGGTTAAGAAGCTCTGCGACCTTGTGGATTTACTTGGATGTAACATTGCTACCATGGATCCAAAGGAGCATGATTATGCAGTTGCCGGTATAAGCCACGTTCCTCATCTTGTAAGTGCCGCTCTTGTACAGACCGTAATTGATATGGACACTGAAAATAAGGATATGAAACGTTGCATTGCCACGGGATTTATGGATTCCACAAGAATTGCCGCATCTTCTCCTGAAATGTGGTCACAGATCTGTTTAACAAATAAGGATGAAATACTTACTGTTCTTGATGGATATCTGGACATTTTAAAGGATATCAGGGAATCTGTTGCAAATGAGGACGATCCTGCAATTAAGAAAATATTCCAGGATGCAAGAGATTACAGAAACAGTTTATTATCAAAATAATTTGGAAGTTATTTATGATTAACAATCAGCTATCGTGTACAAACACTAATGAAATAAATGAAGACTATGAACAGTATCTTACTGACATCAGGTTTATGAAGGAGGCTTATAATCTGGCTTTAAAGGCAGATAAGAAAAATGAAACTCCCATAGGATGCGTAATAGTTCACAACAATAAAATTATTGCAAAGGGTTATAACCGAAGAAATACGGATAATTGCACAATTAAGCACGCTGAAATATCTGCAATAGTAGCTGCTTCAAAGGTATTAAAGGACTGGCGTCTTGAGGACTGTACGCTTTATGTTACTCTTGAGCCCTGCCAGATGTGTGCGGGGGCTATTGTCCAGGCAAGAATACCAAGAGTTGTAATCGGAGCTATGAGCGCCAAATCAGGCTGTGCCGGCTCCATTATTAATATCCTGGACAATAAGGATTTTAACCACCAGTGCAAAATAACCTACAATGTTCTTGAAAAGGAATGCTCTGAACTTATGAGCTCATTTTTTAAGAAAATGAGATTTGAGAAAAAATATAAGAAAGTATTGTTAAAAAGAGCAAAGCTAGAAAACCAGCCGGCACAGACTAAACAGAAAAAAGGTAATCAGTCAGGCCAGACTAAACAAAAACAGATACAGCAGAAAAAGTAAAAATACACCGCACGAAAATTTAAAAGAAACTTTTATCAGAAAACATATATGACAAAAAACCACTGTCGCGACATACATATCACAATGATATGCTGTCCACAAGCAGTGGTTTTTTATCATATATTCACATTTTCATGTGCCATATTTATCAGTTTTCCGAAACCCAATCCGACTTCGCATTACATATATGCAAATAAGTCTTCTATAGTTTCTCTTCTTCTAATAAGCTTAACTGATCCGTCCTTACAGACCATAACTTCTGCAGGACGTGGTCTTGAGTTGTAACTTGAGCACATGCTGTATCCGTATGCACCTGCATCAAGTACACATACAAGATCATCCTTTTCAATAACAGGAAGCTCTCTGTCCTGTGCAAGAAGGTCACCTGATTCGCAGATATTTCCTGTTACAGTAACTGTTTCCATATTTTCTCTTGGAACTATCTTACCTGCTCTTATAACTTCAATATCGTGCCATGAGTCATACATTGAAGGTCTTACAAGTACATTCATACCTACATCAGTGCCAACATACTTTCTTCCTGCATTCTGCTTAACTGAGTGCACTCTTCCAAGAATCACACCACCCTCAGCTACACAGTATCTTCCAGGTTCAGATTTAAATAATGGAACAGAACCGTATTCCTTAACAAATTTATCAAGGATTGGCTCTAATCTCTCTTTGAAGCTTTCCATATCATATTCTGTTTCTCCATCGAGCTTATGATAAGGAATACCATATCCGCCACCGAAGTCGATGAACTCAAGATTCTTAAATCCCATGGCAATTCTTAAGAGATTTGAAACAGCCTGTAAGTATGGTTCCGGATCCATAAATAAAGAACCGATATGCTGGTTAATACCTGCAATTGTAAGATTGTACTTTTCTGTAATCTTAAATATTTCAGGAATATCTTCTTCAGCAATACCAAACTTAGTCTTCTTACCAGCTGTAATAACCTTGTCATGATGACCTGCACCTACACCAGGATTGATTCTTACGGCACATTTCCCACCAGGATTGAGCTGACCGTACATTTCAAGCTGTGAAAGGCTGTCTAAACTTGTCATAATGTCATGATCAATGGCGAACTTCATTTCCTCTTCTGAAACATTGTTAGGAATAAAGAAAATTCTCTCCTTTGGAAAACCTACCTTAAGGAGCATTGAAATTTCACCAGGGCTCATGGCATCACAGTTATTACCTTCTTCCAAGGCTAACTTTAAAATGTGAATGTTTGTATTGGCTTTAACAGAATAGTTAGCAGTATATGGATATTTTGTAATTACTTTTGCAACATTATCCATCTGCTTTCTGATTATTTCTTCGTTATATACATAAAGCGGAGTACCGTACTCTTCAGCGATAGTTTCAGCATTATTCCCTTTAAAGAAATCTCTTTCGTTGATAAATGATTCCATATTTCCTCCGGATTATAATAAGTGAGCGCGAATCTCCTCAGCGCTTAATTTGCTAAGATATGCAGGTGCAATATCAAATACAGTCTTACAACCTGTAACACCCTCCTTGTGAAGTCTGTTAATTGCACGTGCATATGCAACAATTACAGCTGCTGTAAATTCAGGGTTTGAATCAAGCTTTAAGCTGTACTCGATAACATGCTTATTTTCTCTGTTCTGTCCTGTAACACCTGAACGGATAACGAAACCACCGTGTGGAATTCCTGCATGGTCTCTTTCAAGTTTTTCTTCAGTAATAAAATGTACTGTTGTGTCATAGTCAGCAAAATAGTTAGGCATATTCTTGATTTCCTGTGTAATTCTCTCAAGATCTGCACCCTCTTCAGCTACAACGAAGCACTCTCTTGTATGCTTCTGTCTTGTTGTAAGTTCAGGATTCTCACCTGCTCTTACTGATTCAAGAGCTTCTTCTGAAGGAATTGTATACTGCTTTCCGTTCTTAACGCCTTCAATTCTTCTGATAGCATCTGAATGTCCCTGGCTTACACCCTTACCCCAGAATGTGTATGACTTACCTTCAGGTAAGATACATTCTGAATAAAGACGGTTAACTGAGAACATACCAGGATCCCATCCTGCAGAAATAAGTGCTGTATGGCCGCTTTCCTTTGCTGCCTTATCAACATTTGCAAAGTGCTCCGGTATTCTTGCATGAGTATCAAAGCTGTCTACTACATTGAAGTACTTAGCATATTCCGGAGTCTGCTTAGGCATATCTGTTGCACTACCGCTGCAGATAATTAAAACATCAATGTCGTCCTTATGCTCTAAAATATCTGCTGTATTGTATACATGAACTCCAGGTGTAATTACCTTTACACTTTCAGGGTTTCTTCTTGTAAATACGGCGGTAAGTTCCAAATCATCATTCTGTCCTATAGCACATTCAACACCTTTAGCAAGGTTGCCATATCCAAGAATACCTATTCTCATATTCTATCTCCTTTGCATTTTAAAAAGTTAAGTAAGAACCTTAAGTTCTTACTGTAATTATTTTTATTAATTTATGTAGTTTATATTATAATAAATTAAACTGTAAATCAATTTTACATTTATGTTATTAATCACGCAATATTTTCCAATTAATTACGGATAAAAATACAAAGAAAATGTCACAAATAAAAATGCCGCAGGTATATACCCACAGCTTTTTATGTATATCACATCTTATATTAAATCCTTCAGATTAATCATCCATATTAATGAAATTAATATAATTGTCAGATTTTTATACTCATAAACTTCTCAAAACATACACCATTTAAACTGTCTGTATTATTCTGGTCTGAAACCTTAAGAGTTTTTGCCACAAAGTCAGAAGCTCTCTCTACTGAATGTAAAAATTCAATTCCATTTAATGCATCTGCTGCTATAATCGCAGAAAATACATCTCCTGTTCCCGGTCTTTCATTGTGACATTTTTTCTTTCTGTAGAGTTTGTAGCTTTCTTTATTCTCCGATTCAAATGCAAAACTGCTTACAAATCCCGGCGAATCTATACCCGTAATTACAACTCTCTTCGCTCTGTCACGGGTAAGAATCTCTGCCATTTCAGTTAATTCATCAGTTTTAAAATGCAGTTTAAACTGCTTACCTGTTAAAATGCAGCTTTCAGTTACATTTGGTGTAAGAATATCCGCATAACTTATAAGCTCTGAAAGTCTTTCTGCAATCTTTGAATCATATCCTGAATAGAATTCACCATTGTCCGCCATAACAGGATCCAGAATAACAGTAGATTCCTTACCGAACTCCTCGATAAATGTCTTTGCAAAATCAATCTGTGCGGGATTGGTCAGGTATCCGATAAGTATTCCGTCAAATGAAATATTTACCTTTTTCCATTCATCGATAAAGCTGTGTAAAAAGTCCGTGCAGTCCTTTACTGCAAATGAATCAAAACCGGTATGATTTGTAAATATTCCGGTTGGAATCGGACATGTCTGTATGCCCATGGCCGAAATTATTGGTAACTGAACAGTAATTGAACAGCGGCCATATCCGGATAAGTCATTTATTATGGCTATTTTCTTCTGATAATTATTCTGTTCACTTGTTTCCATCGTCAAACCAATTCCCATTCATTAACAGTCCTCTGGACTTTATTTTTCTATCTACACTCTCTGTCATCATTTTATCTGCCAGCTTAATAAATTCTGTTCTTGCAGGTTCATTTAAAATAAAGCCAAACATGGTCAGAACATTATCACTGGCGGATTTATCAAATGCATTTATCAGTGCCCTGTCTGCATGCGCCCTGTCAGGGATGTCATTTAATAAGCCTTCATTTGCAAGGGTTCTTATTTCAAATGCAGCCTTTACGGTATCGTTATCCAGCTTCTCATCCAGAAGTGCATTAAATGCAACATATAAGAGATTAACGCTGTCTGTGGCATTCATCCCTTCCCTTCCGAAGTATTCTGCAATTTCCGCAAAGTAATATACATATATAAGCGTATTATAATCCTTTGTTATTTCATCAAATGACTTAACTATAAATATATCCTGGAGAATATATGCGCTTTTTCCCTCGTAAATGTTGAAGTTGGCAAAGATAAAGCTTCTTCCTGAAGCAATAAGCTTACTTGTGGGGCGTCTGCCTCCCCTGGCAAAGCAGGATATTTTCCCAAGTTCCCTTGTAAGAATTACAACTCTTCTGTCGTATTCACCTATGGGAGTACTGCTTATTATTACACCTGATACGGTGGTTACATCTCTCATGATTCCTTAATATATCCGAAGTTCTTAAGACTTGTACCGTTTTCACGCCAGTCCTTATCTACCTTAACCCAGAGCTTTAAATTAACTCTGCATCCAAGTTCTCTCTCAAGCTCATATCTGGCTGTTGAACCGATCTTCTTAAGCATTGCGCCTCTCTTACCGATAATAATTCCCTTATGAGAATCTCTCTCGCAGAAGATTGTTGCATCAATATCACAGATATCAGTTCCCTCTCTGTCGTGCATCTTATCCACAACAACTGCTATTCCGTGAGGAACTTCTTCACTTAATGCATGGAGAGACTTTTCTCTTATGATTTCCGCTGCAATGGCACGCATAGGCATGTCAGTAACAGTATCTTCATCATAATACATAGGTCCTTCAGGAAGTTCGTCAAATATAACACTTAAGAGGTCATCAACATTATTTCCGTTTCTTGCACATACAGGAACGATGTCTTTGAATTCCATTTTCTCGCTGAACATCTTAATTACCGGTAAAATGTCAGCCTTTTCAACAGTGTCACACTTGTTGATAACGAGAATAACAGGTACATTTACGCTCTTTAACTGCTCGATTATAGACTTGTCAGCCTCACCGATGTAAGCCTTAGGCTCAACAAGGTAGCAGATAACATCAGCATCATTTAATCCTTCAAATGATTCCTTCTTCATGTACTCGCCAAGCTTGTTCTTAGGCTTGATAATACCAGGTGTATCGAAAAATACAATCTGACCTCTGTCATCTGTATATACAGTTTTAATACGTTTTCTTGTAGTCTGTGGCTTATTGGACATGATAGCAATCTTCTGTCCGATAAGCTTGTTCATAAGTGTTGATTTACCTACATTTGGTCTGCCGATCATAGCGACAAAACCTGATTTATATACATTATCTGTATTCAAATTTTTCTCCTTTTAATTCTTTGCAAGAGGCTCAATCTTATCAAACATTTCCTTAGAGTTGTTGATCATGTCTGAGCTTCCTACAACACAGAAATGCTTGTCAGTATTGAGAAGGTCAATAATAGGTGCAAGACTTCTGATTGTCTCTACATTTGTACTCAATACTTCATCTCTTGTCTTCTGAATATCTTCTGTTGTTGTGCCCTTGATATATGCATCAAATGCTCTCTTACCCTTCATTGATGGTGTAAGAGGTGAATCCATGCCACCGATTGTTCCGATTATATATTTAATCATATCTCTGTCAGAAACATCAAATGATTTTACATAATCTGCAGCTTCTTCAAATATTCTGTTTGTATCCTTAATGTTAGGATCTCTGTATGATACGAGGAATGAATCGCCGTTCACTCTGAAATCACTCATACATCCGTATGCTCCACCCTTAACTCTGATATTAAGCCATAAGTATTCATATGAGAATATTGTCTTAAGAACTCTGAGAGCTCCTGTATATTCTAAGCCCGCATTTGCAAAGTTCCATGTTCTGGCAACATAGTTAACCTGTGAAGGTGATGTGTATGCAATAGAAAATGATCCAGGCTTAAAGAGTGATTCATATTTTACGTCTTCAACATTATCACTCTTAAGATCATTGATAAATGCAACTGCTTCCTTATCAAAAATCTTCTGACCTTCTTCATCTGCTGTTACGTTAAATGTAAGAATGTTTTTGTTAAATAATCTGTTTACTAAATCATTTAATTTTTCAACTGTCTCATCAAAACGCTCATCAAAGTTGTTATTAAGGTCATTTAAGAATTCATAGAATCTGTAACCCTTTGTCATTGATGTGTAGAATGTGCTCTTTGAGAACTGCTCTGTGGCAATAGAAGCTGATGTTACGTGACCTGAGCTTAAGAAACCTACTGCATACTGTGAAACACTCTTTGCAACAAGCTCTTTCATTCTCTTTTTGTCATCAAACTTTGTTCTGAGCATCTGCTCTTCCATTAACTCAAGCATTTTGCCAATCTTGCCGTAGAATGCCTTACCGTTATACGAGAAGAGCATTTTAATTTCGTCGCTCTTTTTCTCTGAGTTATAAGATGTGATATCTGTGAAAATACCACCTGTGTGCATATTTATTTCACTTGTAAGGTCTGTATATGAGTAGTTCTCAGTATCCATAAGACCGATACACATACTTAAGAGACCTGCGTATGGAAGATCATCATCAGCAATGTGCTCCATATCAAATGCCGCAGTTACGTAAGCAATGTTATTAGAGAAAATATTTTCCTTTACGCACTTTACGCCATGTACTTCTTCTACAGAATAGCTGATAGGCTCAGCTTCTTTCTTAATGTCATCAATTGAAAGAAGTGGAATTGTAAGTAATTCTTCCTCTGTTGAAGGCTCATCCTGATATGCCTTGAGGCTTGCTGTATCCTTTACAATCTGCTGCTTCTCTTCTTCAGATAATGTATTTACATAGTCATACACTCTCTTCTCTTCTGCTTTTCTAAGCTTTTCAGCATATGTTGTATCAGGATCAAGCTGAACTAATGCACATGACTTGTTATCTATAAGAATATTCTTTGTAAATGATTTAAAGTACTCACTTAAGTTGAGTGTCTTTAATCTGTCATATTCCTTACCACATTCCACATTTACAAATGGCTTAGTCTCATCATAAATCCATGTTTCAAGAATTGATAAACCATAGATAAGTCCTCTCGGGTATGAACCGAAGTCTGCTTCTCTGTACTTAAACTCAAAAATACTGAGTGCCGCATTGAGCATTTTCTCATCTAAACCGTTTGTATATACTTCATTTAAAACTTCATCAATAGTTTCCTTGAAGAGATCAAGCTTATCTGCGGAAGTATTTCTTACAACAATGCTGTACATTGGCTGCATAAGAGATGTTTCAAAGTTTGAGCTGATATCCGCTCCGATTCCCTTATCTACAAGTCTCTGCTTTAAAATAGCTCCCGGTGCAAGCATAAGAGCATAATCGAGAATCTGCATATCTGTTGTAAATTCATTATCGAGAGTATTTCCAACAATCCAGCTGCATGAAAGGTATGAGCTGTTTTCTGTATCCTCACCCTCGTCAACCGCATAAACAGACTTAACTGTAATAGGAGCTTCAAATGGCTTCTGAACTGTTACAGATGTATCTGTGTTGAAGTTCTCTTTTGAATACTTAGATAAATATTCTCTGTCTAAATAATCAAGTCTTTCCTGAATATCCATCTTTCCATATAGATAAATATATGAATTTGCAGGATCGTAATGTCTCTTATGGTAGTCAAGAAATGCTTCGTATGTAAGTGAAGGAATAACCTCAGGATCTCCACCTGACTCATACTTATACTGATTTCCGTTGTAAATAGTCTGAAGAATCTTGCTTTCAAGTACATCATCAGCTGATGAGTAAACACCCTTCATTTCGTTAAATACTACACCATTAAGGAAGAACTTCTCGCCGTCAGACTCGTAATGCCAGCCTTCCTGCTTAAAGATTTCTTCTTTCTTGTAGATATTAGGATTAAATACGGCATCCATGTAAATATCCATTAAGTTTTTGAAATCCACATCGTTACAGCTTGCGATTGGGTAAACTGTCTTGTCAGGATATGTCATGGCATTAAGGAATGTATTAAGAGAACCCTTTGCAAGCTCTACAAATGGATCCTTTGCAGGATATTTCTCTGAACCACAAAGTGTTGAATGCTCAATAATGTGCTGTACACCTGTACTGTTCTCAGATGGGGTTCTGAAACCTATTGTGAACACTTTATTGTCATCATCATTTTCGATGTAAACCACTCTGGCGCCGGATTTTTTATGTCTGTAGATATATCCCACAGATCCGATGTCAGGCAAATCCACCGTATTTTCTAATATATACATATATACCTCTTTCATTCTGTATAATTTATATTCATAAATGCAAAATAAGGAAGTCTATACTTCCAATCGAGAAATTCTCTAAAAGTAATAAACTTCCATAATGTTTTCATAATTTTACAACAAATAACTGTATAAGTTAATAGCTTTACAGATTGTTTAGAAATGCTTATAAGCCTAAAACAGCTTTTTTTGCATCCTTTAAGAATGATAATGAACCGAAGATTACAAGTAAATCATCCTTGCCCATCATCTCTTTTGTTTTATTAACTGCATATTCCACAGAATCAGAATATTCAGCATTTGAATTAACTCTTTTAACTTCTTCACAGAGTTCCTTTGCGTCCATTGCTCTTGGATTATCAGGAGTTGCAACAGTAAATACATGCTTTGCAAGAGGCATTGTAATATCAATTACCTTTCTGTAATCCTTATCCTTAAATATACCAAATACGAAATAAACGTTTTTATCAGGATAATAGAGCTTAATTGAATCATATAAAGCAGTTGCTGCCTGTGGATTGTGAGCTCCGTCAATAATAATAGTAGGATTCTCACTGATTACAGTAAATCTTCCACTCCATACGGCTTCTCTCATTCCGTTCTTAACCGCATCATTACTAATTGGGATATTTAATTCACGGAGCTTGTTAACTGCAAGAAGTGCTGTTGCTGCATTTTCAATCTGGAACTTACCCTTTAATCTGATGCTTACATCATGCCAGATGTCTCCATATGAAAATGTCTGAACTCTGTCGCCATATTCAACATTGTAAATGTCGTCTGTGTTAAGGAATTCGATGGAGGCTTCATTTTCCTTTGCAACCTTTTCTAATATGGCTTTTACTTCAGCTGACTGTACAGATGAAATAACATCTGTACTTCTCTTTATGATTCCTGACTTGGCAAGTGCAACGTCCTCTACAGTACTGCCGAGGTAATCTACATGATCGAGAGCGATTGGCATAAATACTTCCATAAGAACTGTATCAATTACATTTGTGGCGTCAAGCTTTCCGCCAAGTCCTGCTTCGAGAACAACAATATCGCAATTGCAGTCTTTAAAATACATAAATGAAATTACCGTCTCAACTTCAAATGGAGATGGAACAGGCTCATCATCTGTCTTCATTTCTGAAATAACTTGAGCAATTCTTGTAACATACTGTGCAAAATCCATCTCAGATATGTTCTTTCCGTTCACCTGAATTGTCTCAAGCTCTTCAAAGATTGCAGGTGATGTATATTTTCCAACTCTGTATCCTGCACTTCCGAGAATTGAAGTGATATAAGATATAAATGAACCCTTACCGTTTGTTCCTGCAACATGGATAAACTTAAGATCCTGCTGAGGGTTACCAAGTCTGCCAAGCAATGTGGATATTGCCTGGAGATTCATTTCATCGCTTAGTTCCAAACCGTTTATATATTCTCTCGCTTCTTTGTAATTCATACTATCTCCCGTATTATAAGTCACATTGTTTACATGAATATATTATGCGCAGTATTTCTGCATCAGCATTTAGCAATTCCCATTTCCGGTGCTTCACCAGATGCAAGGCCCTCAAGAATTTTTAATATTGCTGCGTCACCATATCGGTATTCCAGCATTACCTCTGTAGGTATAGGCCATTCCTCTTCAGTAAGTGGCGGATGTCCCCCTTCTTCACGGAGAGTTGCAACAATATCCCTCATCATCATCTGATCCTTTACGGATAATTTCCTGACTGACTCAAGAGGTGCAACAGTAATAACTTTTCCTGTCTGGCACTCTGTATCTATCTTTATTATACCGCCGCCCTCTTTTTCGATACCCATGGGATAATAAATATAATATAGTTTATTATTTTCTTTTTTTGTAAGTTTGAATACTACCATTTTTAACCTTTTATTTACCGTATGTCATATAGATGTGCTTTATGCCACAATCCATGAAATGATTGCCCTGAGATTTAAATCCAAACATCTTATAGAATTCCTCAAGATAACTTTGAGCCTGGATTTTAACCTCAGTCTCACCCATCTGATTAAGAAGAATATCCATGGCTATCTCAACTAACTGTCTTCCAAGTTTAAGACCTCTGTATTCCTTTTTAACAGTTAATCTGCCAAATGAAGCTTCCGGATATGCAACACCCGCTGCCATTACTCTGATATATCCCACAAGCTTTCCATCGTCTAAAATCATAATGTGCTTGGCATTCTTGTCCTTATCATCCATATCAAGATAATTACAATTCTGCTCAACAACATATATTAAACATCTGTGCTTGAGGATCTCATAGAGTTCATCCGTTGTAAGTTCGCTGTATTCCTTAATCAGTGTAGTCATAAAATTCTCCCAAATTTACATAATAATTTAATTTGTTATGTAATTTAATCATTTACAGTATCTGTACATTTGCATATTTCAAATATCGTGGTTATCAATAAAACAGCTTTTTATTTAAAGCTAAAATACGCATTTGCCCTAACTTTCATTATATTATTTTTGGGCCGTTCTTTGAATATAAAAGATTTTAAAAATATTACTCGCCTATAATATTTTTTAAAAATGTCTTTCTGTGTTCAGGTGTAATACCGTACTTCTTAATTGCCTCAATATGAGCCTTTGTTCCGTAACCCTTGTGCTTTTCAAAACCATACTCAGGATATTTTTCACCAAGTTCTTCCATATATCTGTCCCTTGTAACCTTGGCTAAGATACTGGCAGCAGCTATGGATACACTCTTTGCATCACCCTTAATGATTTTCTCCTGATGGATGCTTTCATCTATACCCGGAATAATTACTGCATCATTTAACAGAACTTCAGGACGCTTAGATAACTTATCAATAGCCATTCTCATTGCCTTGTAAGTTGCCTGTAAAATATTCATCTCGTCTATTTCTTCAGCAGATACAATGCCAATACCGTAAATCGTACGGTTCATAATATCGTTGTATAAAATATCACGTCTTTTAGGAGTAACTTTTTTAGAGTCATTTAAGTAAATGAAATCATCATCCACATTTAAAATGGCTGCAGCGGCTACCACAGGACCTGCCAACGGACCTCTCCCGGCCTCATCAACACCTGCAATTACCACATTTCCCTTTGAAAGAAAACTATATTCGTATTCCTTCATGGCTCTTAGTCTTTCTAATTCTATTTCAAGCTTTTCAGGTGACATAGCTGCTCCTTTTTAGAATAAGTAATCAATTAGTCAATCCATGGTCTTTCGAGAGTCATTTTACCGAATCTGCCGTTTCTGTAATCATCAATGACTACCTTGGCAGCTCTTTCGTAGTCGAGCTTACCGCCCTTTTTGAGCGCACCGAGTCTTCTTGCAATATTGTCAAATATTTCAATAGTTTCGCCATCTGTCTCGATACTGTATTTTTCTGATAATCTGTCAGGATATCTCTTCATCATCCATTCAATAAGGAAGAATGCAAGATTTTCTATGTTGAGGTTGTTGTCATTTAATGAACCTAAAAATGCAAGTCTCTGACCTGACTTCTCATTAACGGGCTTTACGTAAAGTACACCCGGTGTATCAAGCAATTCACATGTATTGCCGACCTTTATCCACTGCTTACCGATTGTAACACCCGGTCTGTTACCTGTTTTTGCACTTTTTTTACCCACAAATGAGTTAATAAATGTAGACTTACCCACATTTGGCACTCCACAAATCATAACTCTTGGGATTCTCTTGTAATCTCTTGATTTACCTTTATATTTTTCTTCCATTAACTGTGTGATTGTATCCTTTATTTTGAGAACGTCACTCTGCTTCTTGGAATTTAATAGAATGGCACATACACCATTTTCTTTATAATAATCGAGCCACATTGAGCTTTCCTTATCATCCGCCATATCAGACTTATTAAGTACAAGAATATGTCCCTTGCCCTTTGTAAGATCAAGAAGGTTAGGGTTTCTTGTACTCTCAGGCGCTCTTGCATCAACTACTTCAATAACTATATCTACGAGGGCAATATCCTCTTTCATAATCTTGAAGGCCTTAGCCATATGTCCTGGATACCATTGGTAGTTATTGTTATCCATAATTACCTCCATTTCAGATATGTCCATATTATAAAAAGTAGTAGGAATACCGAAATATCCCTACTACTTTCATAATATTTAGGTATAAATTACTTAACGAGTTCCTTAACTCTTGTAGCCTTACCTGTTCTTTCACGGAGATAGAAAAGCTTAGCTCTTCTAACCTTACCGTATCTAACAACCTTAACATCTGCTACGTTAGGTGAGTGAAGAGGCCATGTCTTTTCAACACCTACACCGCTTGCAAGCTTTCTAACTGTAAATGTCTTACGAAGACCTGTACCCTGAACCTTAATTACTGTACCTTCAAAAACCTGGATTCTCTCACGAGTACCCTCGATAATCTTAGCAGAAACTTTAACAGTATCACCTACACCAAACTCAGGTAACTGTTCTTTTTTCTGAGCGTTTTCTATCTCTGCGATATAATCCTTCATTACTAATCCTCCATGAATTGTTATTCTTTATAAATTATCAAAGCAATCCCTTTAATAATGTAACCTTTGTAATACCACTCTCCAAATCATGGGAGATATTACTGTCATCAATAACAGGAATCAACAGCTCTTTGCCGTTATTCATCCTAACAACATACACATTATTAGCGGCATTTGTCATAACGTCTTCTAATATTCCAAGCTCTTCGCCATCATATGTGACAATTTTCTGGCCTATAAGGTCACATATAAAGTATTCTCCGGGCTCTAATTTAATTGCGTTATCTCTCGTTATCATTATATCTTTCTTAACGAATTTTGTAACATCATTGATGTTGTCATATTCTTTGAAAGAAATAATAACATATTGTTTAAAGTAACGAACCGAACCTGGGTGAAGCTTATATTCTTCCCCATTTACAAAAATGAGGCATTCCTTAAGTTTCTTAAACCTTGTCGGATCATCAGTTGTAGGAAACACTGTAAGTTCACCACGTAAACCGTGAGTCTTAACAACCACTCCTACTCTAAGGTAATTATCATTGTCCATCAATACATACCTTTATGTTTTTAGCATTTTCAGCAGCCAGAGCTGCAACTAATACTCTAATAGATTGTGCGATACGACCTGATGTACCTATAATTTTACCCAGATCGTCGGGAGCAGTCTTAACATGGATAGAAGTTAAATCACCTTGCTGCACGGAATAAACTGTTACCTATTCCTTGTCATCAACGAGTGATTTTACTAAGTATTCCACAAACTTTTCCACTACGCTTCCTCCAATTAATTACTTAGAGATACCTGCAACCTTGAAAAGTCTTGCAACTGTTTCTGTTGGCTGAGCACCGTTAGCAATCCACTTTGTAACCTTTTCAGCATCAATTTCAATCTTAGCTGGTTCGCAATTTGGATCATATGTACCGATTTCATCGATTGAGCTACCGTTTCTAGGTGTTCTTGAATCAGCAACTACAACTCTGTAAAATGGCTTTCTCTTTGCGCCAAGTCTTTTTAATCTAATCTTTACCATTACTTTTCCTCCACTAATGTGTAAATAAAATATTATATGTTAAAAAGGAAGTTTGAACTTACCTTTTTTACCACCCTTAAACATGCCAGGCATGTTTTTCATTGCCTTCTTTGCTTCTTCGAACTGCTTTACAAGTCTGTTAACAACTGCTATGTCAACACCCGCACCTTGTGCAATTCTCTTTTTTCTTGATGGATTGAGAATATGCGGATTCTCTCTTTCCTTCGGAGTCATTGAGAAAATGATTGCCTCATTCTTAGCAAGTGCATTCTGTGCATCTTCGCTGTCGAGGTTCATCTCTTTCATCTTTCCGGCGATTCCCATATTTGGAAGAAGTCCTAAGAACTTAGAAAATCCTCCAAGCTTTCTGAGCTGTTTCATAGATGAAAGGTAGTCGTTGAAATCAAATTCTGACTTCTTAACCTTAGCAGCCATTCTAAGCGCTTCTTCTTCATCTATCTCCTGCTCTGCCTTCTCGATAAGAGAAAGCACATCGCCCATACCGAGCATACGGGAAGCCATTCTTTCCGGATAAAACGGTTCAAGATCTGAAAGCTTCTCACCCATACCTACATATAATATAGGCTTGCCTGTTACAGCTTTAATGGAGAGAGCCGCACCACCTCTTGTATCACCGTCGAGCTTAGTAAGAATTACTCCGTCGATTCCAACCTTCTCATCAAATGTCTTAGCAACATTTACTGCATCCTGACCTGTCATCGCATCGACAACAAGTACAGTCTCATCAATTCCAACCTCGGCCTTGATCTTACTGATCTCATCCATCATGTCTTCATCGATGTGAAGTCGTCCGGCTGTATCGAAGATGATAACATTCTTATTTCTGCTCTTTGCCTCTTCCACGGCTGCCTTTGCTATATCCACAGGATTAATATCAGTACCCATTGAGAAAACAGAAACTCCTAATTTCTCACCGTTTACCTTTAACTGATCTATAGCAGCCGGTCTGTATACGTCACAGGCAACGAGAAGTGGTCTCTTGCCCTGAGCCTGGAACTTAGCAGCAAGCTTTGCCGCTGTAGTTGTCTTACCTGCCCCCTGAAGACCAGCCATCATAATCTTGGTAGCTGTTCCATCTGTTCTGAACTTAATATCAGTTTTCTCAGAACCCATAAGTGCTGTAAGTTCTTCGTTAACAATCTTAACAACCATCTGCCCGGGTGTAAGAGATTTCATAACCTCTTCACCAACGGCCTTTTCCTGGATTGTATTGACGAACTTCTTAACAACCTTAAAGTTTACATCGGCTTCGAGAAGTGCAATCTTAACTTCTTTTACGGCTTCCTTAACATCTGATTCCTTCAGAGTTCCCTTACCTCTAAGCTTTTTAAAAACATTTTGCAGCTTCTCTGATAAACTATCAAATGCCATAACTTATCCTTTCTGATGAAAATCAGAATTCATCTATTATCAGTTCTGTATCTTCGGATATTTTATCCAACAACTTATCATTGCGGGATTCTTTATACTCAGCAATGGTATCCTTGATTCCCTGTGCGATGTCCTGCATTTTAGCAAATCGCTCTATCATATGTAGCTTATTCTCATACTTCTCAAGCATCTTAGTCACTCTCTTAATAAGATCGTGAATCGCCTGTCTTGAAACACCATAGTTATCGGCAACCTCACTGAGAGATAAATCGTTAAATACAGCATCTTCATATACTTTGCGCTGATGCTCATTTAGAAGCTCACCATAAAAGTCATATAATAATGTCTGTTTAAATATGTTGTCCATGTAAACTCCTTTACAGCTGTTGCTTATAATAACAGATTGCAAATGAGTGTGTCAAGCATTTTTGTTTTACATTGTTATATTTTATTTGTTTTTATTGTCGTCTTTTGCTATTATAAATAACACTTAATAAAGCTTAAATTTTTATATACTATATAAAATAAAAATATTTATATGATTTAAATATATTTCGATGTATGTACGTTTAGACATTTATATATTTAAGAAAATATTTAAATATTATGAAGATAGTAAGGATACTAAAACAATGAATGAAGAACCGGATATGATGTATAAGCTTATGATCTTATATATGCTGGATAAGGTTAACTTCCCATTATCCAACAGTCAGATCAGCAGTTTTGTACTTGGCAGGGAATATACTACATATTTCACATTACAAAACACTCTTAATACTCTTATAGACGATAACTTTATACATGCAGCTATTTACAAAAACAGTACGCAGTACTCTCTTACTGAAAGTGGTAAATATGCCATAGATCAGTTTGCCAGTAAATTATCATCTTCTATAAAGGAAGATATTGATACATACTTAACTGATAACAAGTACGATTTCAGATGTGAAATCAATACAATAACAAACTATTATCAGTCAGGCTCCGGCGATTATGTAGCTGAATGTAAGGTTAACGAAGGAAATGCTTCATTAATAGAAATCAAGTTATCTGTTCCTTCTGAAGAAGATGCCAAAATAATATGTAACAAATGGCAGAATAACAATCAGGACATTTACGAATATATAATGCATAAGCTCACATAAAGAAAAATGTCTTATCTGAATATGCGTCATGCATATAAAGAAAACAACTTATAGAACATATAAATTTCATATAAAGAAAACCCTGAGGATTAAATACAATCCTCAGGGTTTTTTTATTCTGATTTTGAAAATCTCTTTTAATTATTCATTTAAATTATTTCTTTGAATAATCAATCTGTTTTGCAATCTTTTCTGCGTTAAATACATCCCATGTTACCTCATCAATGGCTGTAAATATATTTTTAAGTCTGTGAGATAAATTTTCAGGATGTTCAACAACTGCCTTAAAGTCACCAATCTTTAATCCGTCTTCCTTCATTCGGTGACAAATCATAGTAAATCGGTTAATCCACTCTTCGTCCGCCATTAAGTATTCCTTAACATGAGGAGCCTGAGAGTATCTGTTTGTAGATCTGATTTTCTGATTTATTTTTCTCTTCTTAATAAGTATGTTGTGAATATCACTATATGTTGTTGCTTCATTTGAAATAGCATCTCTTAACTGGTCATTTAAATATAGAGAGTACTGCATCTGTTTATGAAGAGTTGTCATAATACTTCTTGGGAAGATAAACATATCAACTACCTGAAGTAAAATACATGCTATGGCAATATATGTAATTCTATATAATGATCCTTTATAAATCATATCAGGTGACATGATTGCATATGTTACTACGGAGAACATAGTAGCGATCATTGCCTTATAGTCAAACTTGAAGAATATGTCGGCAAATAATGTAATTCCCGCCAGTACCACGTAATGCACCGCTACAACATTTGTTATTGAGAAAGAAATAAGCATCAGGCCGATAACGTATATGGAGTTGATAATACGTTTCTTTGTACTTGATGTATTAGCTTCAATATATGGCTGAGCTGTAATGCCTACATAAAGAGGGAACATATATGAATTAGGAAGGTTAAAGAATGTTGTTATAAAAATACCAACAGAAGCAAGACATGAAACCTTCAATGCAAAGATAAGACTGTAAATATTAAATCTGCTTAATATGTCCGTTCCAAACTTAACCTTTGCTTCCTTCTTATCAAGATGAAGAACTTCACCCTGAACGAAGTCGTCCATTTCTTCTCTAAGAGATTCTACAACTTCATCTGCTTCAAGCTCATTGTTGAGCTTTCCATATAATTCATCAAACTGTTTTGTAACAGATTTTTCTGATACCTTATCCTCTTCAAAGTCATCAATGGAATCAAGCATTTCTATAATAAGATTATGCATTCCCTGAGACATTTTCTTACCTTCAGTTACGTAGTTATCAACAAGTGTATTATTGATTCGCTTTAATATGGTAACCATACGAACCATGTCATGACCACGCTGCCATGAATAGCTTATTGAAAGTTTTTCACCTATAGCCTGTTCTATCTGAGTAAGACTGTCATCGATAGCATTTTTCTGTGATACTAACTTATCATTGTCTTCTTCTCTTAAAATGCTGTCGCACTGTTTCCCCATTAAGTCAATTGTGTAATCCAGTTTCTTTTTAAGCTTTTTGTTAAATGACATTCCATGAATTACAAAATTATATAAAATAGAAAGAAGTGCAAAACCACCGAATATGGCAACTCTGATAAAAAAGTCTGTACCATATACAGGTCTGTACATCATTACAGGGAAGCAGAGTAATAATGGCAGAAATGTGCTACTATGCTTCTCTGATGTAAAGAGATATATTGCCAGGAAGAATGTTATAAATGTTGCAACAGTCACCATGGTAACATATCCGGAAGTTCCCTGTGGGAAGAAACCGTATCCCAGATACGAAAGGAAAATTATACCCACATTGGAGGCCACAAGAATAAATGTATTCTTAACCGGCTCAATAGTATAGTCATTCTGGCTTGATGGAATTACATTTGACAATGCCATACCAAATGCCAGCGCGTTACTTTTACCAAGTGGTCCTATCATAAGATAAGTCGAAACTAAATATATTGTCATATATATAATAGCTCGAATTGATTCTCTTCTTATCTCCGGCTTAAAGGTTATAAGACCAGCACCTTTAGCCTTTGAATTATTACTCATCACACTACCTCACATAGTTCAATACTGATATAAATATTTTCACTCTTTGATTGATTATAGCACTTTTAAATTTTAATTGTTTAAACATAAAGGCAATATAATCTAAAATGATGATAAATAAGCACATTTCCGTGCATTTTCCGGAATTCCATATAAAAAACCTTGTATAAAACGCTTTTAATGCGTTAAACACAAGGTTTTTATTTAATTTATGAATTGATAAATAACCATCTGATTATTTAACGATTAATGACTCTCCTGTCATTTCTGCAGGCTTCTCAATATCTAAGATTTCAAGAATTGTTGGAGCTATATCACATAAACTTCCACCTTCTCTGAGCTTAGCATCACCATCGTTAACTAAGATAAATGGAACATCATTTGTTGTATGAGCTGTAACACTCTTTCCTGTGTAGTTATCTAACATCTTTTCTGCATTACCGTGATCAGCACAGATGAAGAGTACACCATCATTTTCAATGATTGCATCCTTAATTCTGCCAACACACTCATCAACCTTTTCGATTGCTGTAATTGCAGCCTTAACAATACCTGTATGACCAACCATGTCAGGGTTTGCGAAGTTAACTACGATAAAGTCATATTTACCTTCCTTAACTGCATTTACAACGCCGTCACATACTTCGTCAGCACTCATTTCAGGCTGTAAATCGTATGTAGCAACCTTTGGAGATGGAACAAGAAGTCTGTCTTCGCCTTCGTAAGGAACTTCAACACCACCGTTGAAGAAGAATGTTACGTGAGCATACTTCTCTGTTTCAGCTGTTCTGAGTTGCTTTAATCCTGCCTTTGAAATAACTTCACCAAGAGTATTCTTGATTTTCTTATCTTCAAATGCAACTAACTTGTTAGGGATAGTAACATCATAATCTGTCATACAAACATATACGATGTCCTTTCTTGGACCTCTGTCAAAATGTGTGAAGTCATCATCGCAGAATGCTCTTGTGATTTCTCTTGCTCTGTCAGGTCTGAAGTTGATACATACAAGTGAATCTCCATCTTCTACACAATGAACCTTACCACTACTTGAAGAGATTACTGTAGGACGGATAAATTCATCTGTTTCGCCGTCTTCATATGACTGGTAAACAGCCATTTCAGGACTGAATGCGAAAACACCCTTTCCTTCAGTCATACATCTGTATGCCTGCTCTACTCTGTCCCATCTGTTATCTCTGTCCATTGCATAGTAACGGCCTGTGATAGTAGAAATCTTACCAACACCAATCTTCTTAATTTCAGCTTCAAGTTCTTTTACGTAGTTGATACCTGACTTAGGATCTGTATCTCTACCGTCAGTGAAAGCATGGATCTGAACACTTCCTAATCCTTCTTTTTCTGCCATCTCAAGAATAGCATATAAGTGCTTGTTATATGAGTGAACTCCTCCATCTGATAATAATCCACAGATATGAAGTGTAGAACCGTTTTTCTTACAGTTCTCCATAGCCTTTAAAAGTGCTTCATTCTTGAAAAACGAACCATCTTCAATAGCCTTAGAAATTCTTGTAAGATCCTGGTAAACTACTCGTCCTGCTCCGATATTTAAATGTCCAACTTCAGAGTTACCCATCTGACCTTCAGGAAGACCTACTGCCTCTCCTGATGCATGACCGTGAACGAAAGGATAGTTAGCCATAAGGTCATCCATTACAGGTGTGTTTGCCTTACCTACAGCATTGCCTCTTTTCTCTTCACTTAAACCATATCCGTCTAATATCATTAAAACAACCGGCTTGCGTCCCATTTTATTAATTCTCCTTACAATGAACTATATCTATAAATTCAGGTTTTAATCCTGCACCGCCTATAAGACCACCGTCAATGTTAGGCATTGAGAATAATTCCTTAGCATTTCCTGCGTTACAGCTTCCACCATAAAGGATGTGGATATTTTCAGCTGTTTCCTTTGAATATAACTCTCCGATAGTATTTCTGATTGCAGAACATACTTCTTCAGCCTGTGTACTTGTAGCTACCTTTCCTGTTCCGATAGCCCAGATTGGCTCATATGCAATAATTACCTTCTGTGCATCAGCTTCAGCAACATCAGCAAATGCTGATTTAATCTGGTCGTTGATGAAATCGATGTAATTACCTTCTTCTCTTTCTTCAAGAGCCTCACCACAACAGAGAATTGGAATCATTCCCTTTGCTAAAGCCTTTACAAGCTTAGCATGGATTAATTCATCATCTTCTTTGAAAATCTGTCTTCTCTCTGAGTGACCGATAATGATTGAATTGATTCCAATGCTCTGGAGCATATCTGCTGATATCTCACCTGTGTAAGCACCCTTGTCCTCAATATACATATTCTGAGCTCCGACATTTACATCTGCATCCTTTAAGATTTCAGATACTGTCTGTAATGCGAGGAATGGAGGAAAAACAAATACATCCGCCTCAGCGTTATTAATTCCTGCTTTAATTTCTTCAACAAAAACCTTAGCTTCATCAGGAGTTTTATTCATCTTCCAATTGGCAGCAACTATTAACTTTCTCATAATATATCCTTTACATAATATTTTTATTAAAATTGTTTACTATAAATGATATAAACATATCGTTTATTATAGCACATTAATATGTGCATGGTATCCCCCATAAGGATGCAAATGAATTATTATTCTAAAAAATTTAACTTAGTAATGTAAAATCCATAAATCAAATTTCTATTTTTCAGATTTATGGTCAAAATTACATTTTCAATTCAAATAGTTAATCAAATATGACTAATTAAAAATAATTAATCAAAAACAAAAAACCTCTTATGAAGATTTCATAAGAGGTTTTTATAAATTAATCAGTTGATTTTATTATTTTAAATCAATCCTTGTATTCAACAGCCTTAACGCCTGGAAGTTCCTTGCCTTCAAGGAATTCAAGTGAAGCACCGCCGCCTGTTGAAATATGTGAGAACTTATCTGCATAACCTAACTGATTAACAGCTGCAGCAGAATCACCGCCACCTACAACTGTTACAGCATCCTTAAGGTTACCCATAGCCTCAGCTACTGCGATTGTACCCTTTGCAAAGTTAGAGAATTCGAATACGCCCATAGGTCCGTTCCAGATTACTGTTCCTGCACCTTCAAGTGCGTTAGCAAATAATTCCCGTGTCTTTGGACCGATATCCATGCCCATTTCGTCATCAGCAATTTCAGTTGCCTTAACTACTCTGTACTCAGCATCATTTGAGAATTCCTTAGTTACAACTACGTCTACAGGGAAGAATAACTGTACACCTAAAGCTCCTGCCTTGTATATCATACCCTTTGCGTAATCGATGTATTCTTCTTCAACGATAGACTTACCTACGTTACCACCCATAGCCTTGATAAATGTGAACATCATACCGCCACCGATGATAAGCTTGTCTACCTTCTCAAGAAGATTTGAGATTACAGAAATCTTTGATGATACCTTTGCCCCACCAAGGATTGAAACGAGAGGTCTCTTAGGATTGTTAACTACACTGCCAAGATAGTTAAGTTCCTGCTCCATAAGATATCCGATTGCACTGTGCTTTACGAACTGGCAAACACCTGCTGTAGAGCAATGAGCTCTGTGAGCTGTACCGAATGCATCATTTACGAATACATCACAAAGTGATGCTAATTCCTTAGAAAATGTATCGTCGTTCTTTGTCTCTTCAGGTCTGAAACGCACATTCTGAAGAAGGCATACTTCTCCATCCTTAAGCTCGCTTACGATTCTCTTAGCATTTTCGCCAACGACGTTATCGTCATCTGCAAACTTAACTTCTGTTCCAAGTAATTCAGAAAGTCTCTTTGCTACTGGAGCAAGTGAAAGTTCTGGAACTACTGATCCCTTTGGCTTACCGAGGTGTGAGCAAAGAATAACCTTACCGCCGTCAGCAATAAGCTTCTTAATTGTTGGTAATGATGAAACAATTCTTGTGTCATCTGTGATTACACCGTTATCAAGTGGAACATTGAAATCACATCTGCAAAGAACTCTGAGTCCTGATACGTTGATGTCGTCTATAGTCTTCTTATTAAGCATTTTGGAAATCCCCTCCAGGTTTTAAATATTATATATACTCAAAAATAAGGATAGCATAATTATAATAATATGCCATCCCTATTTTATTAACTATCTGTACAAATATTAATTAGATCTGTGTTTCAAGATACTTAATTGTTCTGCACATCTGTGTTGTATATGAATTTTCGTTATCATACCAAGCAGCAACTTCAACTAATGTCTTGTTGTTTGGCATTGGAGTACATAATGTTAATGTAGCATCGAATAATGATCCGAAACGCATTCCAACGACATCACTTGATACGATATGCTCTTCTGTGTAACCGAATGACTCGTTTGCAGCAGCCTTCATTGCAGCATTAATCTGATCTTCTGTTACAACACCATCAACTACAGCGTAAAGGTTTGTGATTGAACCTGTAGGTGTAGGAACTCTGAGGGCTGCACCTGTAAGCTTACCGTTAAGCTCAGGAATAACAAGACCGATTGCCTTAGCAGCACCTGATGATGATGGAACGATGTTGATTCCAGCAGCTCTTGATCTTCTAAGGTTACCCTTTCTCTGTGAGCTGTCGAGAAGCATCTGATCACCTGTGTATGCATGAACTGTCTTCATGATACCAGACTCAATAGGAACTAAGTCGTTAAGAGCCTTAGCCATTGGTGCAAGACAGTTTGTTGTACATGATGCAGCAGAAATAATCTGATCATCCTTTGTTAATGTCTCATGGTTTGTGTTGTAAACGATTGTCTTAATGTCATTTCCTGCAGGTGCTGAAATAACAACCTTCTTAGCACCAGCTTCGATATGAGCCATTGACTTTTCTTTTGATGTGTAGAAACCTGTACACTCAAGTACGCAGTCTACGTCTAATTCCTTCCATGGAAGATCTCTAGCATCTCTTTCTCCGTAAATCTTAACAGTCTTACCCTTAACTGTGATTGTACCAGCTTCATCATCTGCTGTGATTAAATCTTCTTCACCAAAGTTAACGATTCTGCCTTGTGTTGAATCGTACTTTAAAAGATATGCCAATACAGAAGGCTTTGATAAGTCGTTAACTGCAACGATTTCAAAATCCTTCTCCTCAAACATCTGTCTAAAAGCTAATCTTCCAATGCGTCCAAAACCATTGATAGCAACCTTTACTGACATATTTATCCTCCTAAAAACTCGCCGTTATAAATCAAAACATTATCATTGTATCTAAACAATAATAGATTGGCAAGTTTTTTCACCATATTTTTATAAGTTTTTTATGCTTAAAGCAATAAAATTTCAACAATATCGTAATATTTTACATGGATTTTTCTTTTGGTTTTATTGAGGAAATAACAGCTTGTCTTTATCCATTTGCCACTATGCTGTTTCTTGACTTATTTATGTATTTATATATACTTTTCTTACCGTGTAAAATACGTAGGTATGCTTTAATACGCAGGAATGCTTTAACGGCAACAATGCTTTATTTGTAATAATGCCATAAGTACAATGTTGTTATATGTGCACCATATTATATATGTGCAATATTGTTATATGGGTAATGATATATTATAGGTAATGGATATATAACAATTTCCATTAACCGGATAACTTAAAATTAATGAGAGGTTTTTGATGAATAAATTATACGATTTACATTTGCACAGTAAATTTTCTTCTGATTCAGAATCAAATCCTGAAGAAATCGTTGCAAATGCCGTAAATATGGGATTAGCCGGAATATGTTTTACTGACCACAATGATTTTAATTACTTTTCACCTGAGGGTGAATCTGTATTCAACTTAGATCAGGAAGCATATTATGAATATTTATCCAAGTTAAAGGAAGAACATCAGGATAAGCTCGATATTCTTATCGGCGTTGAACAGGGACTCACTCCAGGTGCTACTGATCTTATTGAGAATTTCGATAAGGAAAATAAATACGACTTTATTATCGGATCAACTCACGTTGTTGACGGCGTCGATCCATATTATATTGATTTCTGGTCAGAAAAAGAGCCAAAGGAACGCATAAGAAGATATTTTGAAAATATATACGAATCTGTATGTAATCTTTCCAATTTCGATGTATACGGACATTTAGACTATGTTACAAGATATGTTCCGGGCAATCACACAAGAGGTCAGATTGGAATATTACTTCCATATGATTTAATTCAGGAAATTTTGAAGACTCTTATCCAGAAAGGAAAGGGTATCGAAGTAAATACAGCCGGAGCATGGAAAAGTAACAGTGGCGACTACAACCCTAATTCAACTATTTTAAAAATGTATAAGGATTTAGGCGGAGAAATAATTACTATCGGTGCTGACTCTCATAAGGTTGACGATGTTGGCCGTCTTGTTGAAGCTGCCAATAAACTTCTTATTGAGACAGGATTTAAATACAGCACTGTATTCAGAAAGAGAAAGCCTGAATTTATCACTCTTGAGGCTTAATGAAATTAGAATTGTAAGACTCATGTGAAACTATAACAATAAGCATACATAAAAGCTGCATACACTAGATGGTGCATGCAGCTTTTATGTTATATCGGATAAATTAATATCTTAAATTAACCTCTTGGTAATAATTCAGCGATCATGTTGATATACCAGTCAAGGTTCTCTCTCTTAATGTCAGAAAGCTGGAACTTTGTTCCGTCCTTAAGCATAAGGTATGATGATTCACCAGTAGCTAAATCCTTGATGAACTTATCGTAACCTTCTGCTCCTTCTTTAACTTCTGCAAATTCGATCCAGTCGATTGAACGATATCTTTCACCGTCTGTAACCCTGATTTCAACATAGATTCTGCCTGATGGAAGAACACTGAATAATCCCATGATAGGTGAACCCTGTGTTGTTGAGATCTTAACATTAGGATACTGGCTTACGATTGTAAGGTTAGGAACCTTTCCGTCATTCCCCTTAACATATATTGTGTTAAGAAGCTTCATAAGTGAGCATAAGCAAAGGATCTCAAATGTATTGTACATTTCATCCTTGAACTGCTTAACTATGTTGAAAGCTTCGTTCTCTTCCCAGCCGTTAGCAATGTAAAAATTAATGATATCCTGTGTTTCGTTATCAACACCTCTAACATTCATTGACATGTCATAATCTCCTTAAATAAAAATGTAGTTAAAATTATACCAAACTATTGCAATTAATTACAGTACTAATCACGATATTATAGTAATAAGTTTATTCATCTAAAATATATGGAGTAACCTGGTATACATAATAGTTAATCCAGTTTGTATAGAGAGCATTTGCATGTGATCTCCACTGCATTCTCGGACGCTTTGCCGGATTGTTGTCCGGATAATAATGTACAGGAATACTTGGCTTTAATCTGCTATACAAATCTCTTCTGTATTCTCCGTCAAGAGCAAATCTGTCATATTCAGGATGTCCCATGACAAATACATTCTTGCCATCCTCTGCAACTACAAGATATAGTCCCGCTTCTCTTGAGTCAGCTAATACCTTAAATACAGGATTAGAGAGAACCTCTTCTCTGTTAACCTCAGTATATCTGGAATGAGGAGCATAGAATACATCATCAAAACCTCTTACAAGAGGATCTGTTCTGTGAATTACATGATGAAGATATACTCCTGAAAGCTTTTCTTTTCTCATGTTCTTTCTCACGCCGTAGTGATAATACATTCCGGCCTGAGCCGCCCAGCATATATGAAGGGTACTTGTAACATGATCCTTAGACCAATCCATTACTGTTGTTATTTCATCCCAATAGGTAACTTCTTCAAAATCAAGCTTTTCTATAGGTGCACCTGTAATAATCATTCCGTCATAATGCTTATTTTTGATTTCATCAAATGAAATATAAAACTTTTCAAGATGAGATGCCTTAGTATGTTTTGAAGTATGTGACTTCATTTTTAAAAAGCTGACATTTAACTGAAGTGGCGTATTTGATAATGATCTTAAAAGATCAAGTTCTGTTGCTTCCTTCAACGGCATAAGATTTACAATAAGAATCTTCAAAGGACGAATTTCCTGAGATAAGGCTCTACTCTCGTCCATAACGAAGATATTTTCCGACTCTAATTGCTGTTTTGCAGGAAGGTCGCTCTGTATTTTAATTGGCACAGCATCACCTCCTAATATAGGTTATATATTAAGTAATTCTGATTAAGTAATCATTTTAGTTACATATGGTTAATTAGGGTAATAATACAATATATTGCCCTTTTTTACAATATTACACAAAATATATGATATTTAAATATCGTGATATTTAGGTATCGTGATATGTAAATATCATATATTTACATATCTTGATAGTTAGGTATCACAATATGTTATTTAGGAATATCATTTCATTATTAAGAAATTTAGATTACTCTTTATTTTCACATTTGTTGTAACATGCTTCAGTAGCTTTAAATAATGCATTTCTTAAACCGCACTCTTCTAACTTTTCAACGGCTCTGATTGTGGTTCCACCCGGAGAACATACTCTGTCCTTTAACACTCCCGGATGCTCCCCTGATTCGAGAACCATCTTTGCAGAACCGAGTACTGTCTGAGCAACAAATGTATATGCATCATCTCTTGACATGCCATATTTAACAACACTGTCTGCAAGAGCTTCTATAAACATAAATACATATGCAGGTGATGAACCACTGGCACATACTACTGCACTCATGATTTTCTCAGAAACCTTTACAGCCTTACCAAATGAATTAAAAAGGTCAGCTAAAAATGTCTTTTCTTCTTCATTGAAAAGTGCATCGTCATAACAGTATCCTGTCATACCTTCACCTACAAGTGCAGGTGTATTTGGCATTAATCTTACTACACGGACATTTTTGCCGAACATACCATTTAACATTTCTATAGAAACATTTGGTGCAAGAGAAATGATAATCTTAGAGTCATCAACATATTTTCTGATTTCATCTACTACATTTTCATAAACCTGTGGCTTAATTGAAAATACCACGTACTTGCAGTTCTTTACGCAGTCTGCATTTGACTCAAAATGACGCACTCCTGTTTCCTGTGCAATGCTTTCAGCCTTATCAAATGATCTGTCTGTTACTCCGACATTTTCAGGAGAAATTGATGATAATGCTCCCTTTAACATTGCATATCCCATGTTTCCAGCGCCGATAAATCCTATATTACTCATAATTTTCCTCTTTAAAAATTCATATATCAGTATGTTATGTAATAACCAGTTGTATAGATATCACATTGCTGCCCGTTTTAAATACTTAGCCGCTTTAATAACAGTTAAGCATAACTGTTATGTATAACATAATACCATTAACCGATATTTAAAAATTGTCATCTGTGTTTATGTTACCTTTTACTGCAATAAATAACAATAAAATAAAAAGCAGGTGCCTCATCACCGAAACATTGTATCTCTGATGATTATACACCCGCTTTATATATGATGTTGTATACTCTTAACTTCTAATGTAAAGCATATACTAAATTTTATTTATTATCAGCCTTCTAAAAGCTTATTCACACTTGCTAATTTAACTGCAACTGCAAAAAGGTTGGCTGCTTCTTCTAATTCCTCAACTGTAGGATATGTAGGTGCAATTCTTAAGTTTGAATTGTTTGGATCCTTTCTGTAAGGGAATGTAGCACCAACTGAAGTAAGTGTTACACCTGCTTCCTTACAGAGATTATAAACTTCTGTTGCACAGTTAAGAGTTGAATCAAATGATATGAAATATCCACCCCTAGGCTCTGTCCATTTACCTACGCCTAAACCTGCAAGCTCTTTTTCAAAAACAGATAAAACAATTTCAAACTTTGGTCTGATAAAATCTGCATGTTTCTTCATGTGTTCCTTTAATCCATTGATATCCTTAAAGAATGCCACATGACGAAGCTGGTTAATCTTGTCATAACCAATAGTCTGGAAATGTAAATGGCTCTTTACATCAGCAAGGTTTGCCTCACTTGCAGCCATACCTGCAATACCTGAACCAGGAAAGCTTATTTTTGATGTTGAAACAAACTCAAATACCATATCAGGGTTGCCTGCTTTTGCACACTCTTCAATAATATCGAGAAGGCTATCCCCTTCATCATAAAGTTCATGCACACAATATGCATTATCATAGAAAAGTCTGAAATCAGGAGCTGCAGGCTTTAATGCTGCAAGTCTCTTTATTGTTTCATCTGAATATGTAACACCCATAGGGTTAGAATATTTTGGAACACACCAGATACCCTTGACTGCAGGATCATTTGAAACAAGTTCCTCTACCATGTCCATGTCAGGGCCATTTTCAGACATAGGGATGTTAATCATTTCAATTCCGAAATGCTCTGTAATCATGAAATGTCTGTCATATCCAGGCACAGGACATAAGAACTTAATCTTATCTAACTTTGACCAAGGAGTATGTCCTAAATATCCATGAGTAAATGCTCTTGAAATCTGATCAAACATAATATTAAGACTTGAGTTACCAAACACGATCATATGATCCTTATCTGTTCCGATCATATCTGCAAGAAGCCGCTTTGCTGATTCAAGACCATCAAGACATCCGTAGTTAGAACAATCTACACCATTTTCATCAATAAGGCTTGATTCAGATGTAATACAATCTAACATAGGATAAGACACCTTTAACTGTGCAGGTGATGGCTTACCTCTTGACATATCAAGCTTGAGATTCTTTTCCTTGATTTCATTAAACTTGTGCATAAGTTCCTTCTGAACTGATACCAACTCTTCCTTGCTCATATCTACGTAATGCACAATAAAATCCTCCTTAAAGCGTAAATTTCTACTGGTTTTCAGCTATCCCTAATTACTTTGTATACATGCTGAACATTTTTCACCAACTTAAGTATATACACTTTAATATTACACTGGCGTTAAGTAAAAATCAATATATAGTTTATTTTATTAATTAATATAGCCATAAAAAATAATATATTAAATTATAAGTATTTTATCAAGATTCCAGCCAGATGTCTTAACGGACTGTAAATTAAGCAAAACAAACAATATTTAAACTCATTTTACATATATCAGCATCATATATCAGTGTCCATTTTTTTCGTATACATTTTAATAAAATACATACTTAACAATTAAACGTATCAATAACATTCTTTAATCACTATATTATTCCATATAAATAACTTCATATAACAAAATTTACATAGCAAAAGCCCTTATTATCGATAAACAATAATAAGGGCTTACCAGAGATACATATCTCTTTAAAACTTATATAAATCTTATTGCAGCTTAATTACTTGGCGTATTCAACAACTCGAGATTCTCTTATAACACTTACTCTAATCTGACCAGGGTAAGCTAATTCTGTTTCGATCTGATCGGCTATATCCTTAGCCAACAGTTCCATGCGCGCATCATCTATCTTTTCCGGAGAAACCATAACTCTGATTTCTCTTCCAGCCTGTACAGCATATGATTCAACAACTTCCTCGTGAGCATTAGAAATTTCTTCCAGTCTCTTAAGTCTGTTAATGTATACATCTATATCCTCGCGTCTTGCGCCAGGTCTTGCTGCTGATATCATATCTGCACATTCAACAAGTAAAGATATCATGTTATCAGGCTCTACATCTCCATGATGAGATTCAATGGAATTGATAACAACAGGTGATTCTTTGTACTTTCTACAAATCTCAGCACCTAACTGTACATGAGTTCCTTCCATCTCAAAATCGAGAGCTTTACCAATATCATGTAATAATCCGGCCTTTCTTGCCAATGCCACATCTTCTCCGACCTCAGCCGCAAGAAGACCTGACAAAATAGCAACCTCAACAGAATGCTTAAGTGCATTCTGACCGAAGCTGTATCTGTATTGCAATCTACCGATAAGCTTAACGATTGCAGGATGAACTCCGTGAATTCCTAAATCAATAAGTGTAGCTTCACCGATTGATTTGATCTTTTCATCAAGTTCCTTTGTTGACTTTTCAAGCATCTCTTCGATACGTGTAGGATGAATTCTACCGTCAACAATAAGCTTTTCAAGAGTAATTCTTGCAATTTCTCTTCTTATTGGATTAAAACAAGACAATACAACAGCTTCAGGTGTGTCATCCACTATAAGTTCAACACCTGTCATCTTCTCGAATGTACGAATATTGCGACCTTCTCGACCTATAATACGTCCCTTCATTTCCTCATTAGGGAGTTCCACAACAGAAATCATTGCCTCAGACACATGGTCAATGTCACATCTTGAGATTGCATTAACAATGATATCTTTAACTCTCTTTTCCGCATCGTCAGCAGCATTCTTCTGAATAGCCTTTACTAACTTAGCAGCATCTTCAGTTGCGTCCTTCTCAACCCTTTCAAGGATATAAGTTCTCGCTTCTTCTTTAGTTAAGCCGCCTATGTTCTCAAGTTCTTTTTCCTGCTGGATCTTGATATTTTCGGCTTCAGCGTATAAATCGTCTGTTTCTTTTTTCTTGTTTTCGATTAACTGCTCTTCACCCTTTAAAACGTCATATCGTTTATCTAAGGTTTCTTCCTTTGCAATTATTCGTTTCTCATACTGAGTAAGCTCACTGCGTCGTTCTTTATATTCGCTTTCAAGCTCATTTTTCAACTGCAGTGCGCTCTCTTTAGCTTCGATTTCAGCTTCTTTTTTTAAGTTTTCAGCTTCTTTTTTCGCTGTTTCTACTATTTCTTCTGCTTTATCTTTTGCATTGCCTATAGTAGCTTTATTAGACTTCTCTATTGATTTGGAGGTGATTAGCCAAGTAATGAGTGCAACAATTACTCCCGTAATAGCAACGGACAAAATAACTGCTAACATCATATTCCTCCTGTATTAAAATGTAACCTAATCATAGTACATCGATATTATACTACCACTTAAATATGCTATATGCAAACGACAAATGCAACTATTATCAATAATCTGACTGCTCTTCAAAGAAATCCGAAACGCATCTGTTAATCACATCAAAAGAGAATCCCTTTCTGTATAAAAACTGCTTTGCTTTTTGTATGTATGCATACTCTCCATTACTCTTATCATACTTTTTTGAAAGCATTTTCATACATAAATTGTACTCGTGATCTGCATCCACAACGCACTCATCTTCCATAAGTCTTTCAATTAAGTCTTCCTTTATCCCCTTTTGAGCTAGTTCTCTTTTTATAATCCCCATGGACTTGGTCTGGGCATAATATGGTATATAACTTTCCGCAAATCTTTCGTCGTTTAAGAATCTTTCCTTAATCAGCTTTTCTATTACAGCATCCGATATTACTTCCGGATAATAATCCTTTGAAAGCTTCTGCTTCATTTCAAATGTACTTACGGATTTTCTGATAATTATGTTAAGGGCTCTCTTATAACATCTTGGTTCTAATATTTCTTTATAGATATGCTCCAGGGTCTCTTCTGATATTTCATCATCAATCTCTAAACCTAATTCGGCAATCTCCGAATTATAAAGAGCAAATGCGTCTTCGTAATTGATAAAAACTATGGATGAACGGGATTTCTCGCTCTTCTTTTTTATATCGGTAACTATATAATTCATAATATAACCTCTAAAACAGTTAATCTTTATTTTAATTAACCTATTAAGTAAAACCTGCAACAGGCAGTTTTTATGTTAATTAACACCTGAAACGGTAAGTCTTTAATATAGTTTCTAACATTAATACTCAGTTAATTATTTAATTTATATACAACAATGACTAACCGGATATTCCTAATCACATCTGATTAGTTATACCTGATTAGTCATCATATCATTTATATTTATATTTATATTTATTTTTATTTTTATTTTTATTTTTATATTGTACTTATATTATTCTTCGTCAGAAGCTTCTTCAGTTTCAGCATCCTTTGAAGCACTTCCGGCATATTTAAATCCTGAGTTAGGATCTGCCTGAATCTTTACAATAACCTTATTAGAGATTTCTTCAAATACATCAGGGTTATCCATTAAATACTTCTTAGCATTCTCACGGCCCTGTCCGATTTTCTCTCCATTATATGCAAACCATGCACCACTCTTCTGGATAATATCCCTTTCTGTAGCAAGATCAAGTACGTCACCCTCTTTTGATATACCTGTTCCAAACATGATATCAAATGCAACTTCCTTGAATGGAGGAGCAACCTTGTTCTTAACAATCTTAACAACAACGTGGTTACCTACAACCTCACCACCCTGCTTAAGAGCTTCTTTTCTTCTGATATCCATTCTTACTGATGAATAGAACTTAAGAGCTCTACCACCGGCTGTTGTTTCAGGATTACCGAATACGATTCCAACCTTCTCTCTGAGCTGATTGATAAATACTACGGCACACTTACTCTTACTTACAACAGGAGTGAGCTTTCTCAATGCCTGTGACATAAGTCTTGCCTGGAGAGCCATGTGAGCATCACCCATTTCACCGTCGATTTCCTGCTTTGGTACAAGAGCTGCAACAGAGTCAATAACAAGAATATCGATAGCGCCTGATCTTACCATTGTTTCAGCAATCTCTAATGCCTGCTCACCACTGTCCGGCTGAGAAACATATAAGTTATCAATATCTACACCGATGTTCTTGGCATATACAGGGTCTAATGCATGCTCAGCATCGATAAATGCTGCTATTCCGCCTTCCTTCTGTGCTTCTGCTATCATGTGAAGTGCAAGTGTTGTCTTACCACTGGATTCAGGTCCGTAAACTTCAATAATTCTTCCTCTTGGAATTCCACCAACCCCAAGAGCTATATCAAGACTTAAACATCCTGTTGAAATTGTGCTTATATCAAGTCCGTCGTAATTACCGAGGCACATTACTGAACCTTTACCGTAATCCTTCTCAATCTGTGAAATAGCGGCTTCAATGGCTTTTAACTTCTCTTCTCTCTTATCGTTATCCATATTATCTCCTAAAATAATTCGTGTTGTGTATGTCTGTGCGGAGTACGCTGATATAAAATATTATCTTATAATTCCCTATCTCTGATTCCAATAAAATCATATAAATTATCAGAAAGCTTTTGTTCTGCCCATAATATAACAAAACACCTGTTTTGTCAAACAGATGTTTTGTTAGTGTTCTATTCGATTATTTTATATCCTTCAATACATTTTTGTTCTTGATAAGATAATCAATAAGTGATATCACAGTTAAAACTAACGCAATATACACTAAAATCTGTGTGAATACGTAGATTGGGAACCATGGGAAATTAAATATAAGTAAGATTGTTGCTGCCATTTGGAATACTGTCTTTATCTTACCCCAAAAGCTTGCTGCGATAACTGTACCGTTATCCGCTGCAACTAATCTGAATCCACTTATAATAAATTCTCTTGCAATAATTACAATAACTATCCACGCCTCAATTCTTCCGAGGGCCACAAGGGCGATAAGTGCAGAATCCACAAGAAGCTTGTCTGCTAATGGATCCATAAACTTTCCAAAGTTAGTTATCATATTATATTTTCTTGCAATGTAACCATCTAACATATCCGTTGCACTTGCAACTATAAATACAATAGCCGCAACGATATTTGACCAATATCCAAATGGTCCGAGTAAGAATATTAAAAATACAGGAACCAGTATTACTCTGAATATTGTTAATTTGTTAGGTAAATTCATATAATCTCCGTTTACTAATCTTATTAATCCTGTACAGTTTTTGCGATTAAGTCATATTCTGAAGAATCCGTAATAACTACATCTAAAAATGTACCAGACATAAGTTCTCTAGAATCATTTTCATTTAATGTAATAAATACATTGCCGTCAACATTTGGAGCATCTCTGTAAGATCTTGCAACATATACATCATCTTCAGGAAGATAACCGTCGATAATAACAGTCATCTTCTGACCTACGAAGCCCTTGTTGATCTTCTTTGAAACTTCCTGCTGTAAAGCCATAAGAGCATCTTTTCTCTGCTGCTTAACTTCTTCCGGAACCTTCTGTGTAAACTTAGCCGCAGGAGTTCCCTCTTCCTCTGAGTACGTAAATATTCCAAGGCGGTCAATATACTGCTCGTTAACGAAATCCTTTAATACGTTGAAATCGTATTCAGTTTCTCCCGGGAAGCCTGTAATAAGAGTTGTTCTGATGCAGATGTCAGGCATTGCATTTCTTAACTTCTTAATTGTCTTTAAGATCTTGCTCTCTGTCATATTTCTTCCCATCATGTGAAGAATACTGTCAGATACATGTTGTACCGGCATATCAATATAACGAACTACCTTAGGCTCAGTTCTCATGGCCTCAATAAGGTCATTATCAATCTCTTCAGGATAACAGTACAGAAGTCTGATCCACTCTATTCCCTCTACTTTTGCAAGCTTTGAGATTAATTCAGCAAGTCTCTTCTTACCCTTACCGCGTCCCTTATGGAGATCAACGCCGTACATTGTAACTTCCTGACCTACGAGAATAAGCTCCTTAACTCCGGACTCAGCTAACTGCTCTGCCTGCTTAACAATGTAATCCATAGGATAACTTCTGTAATTACCTCTTACCTTAGGTATGATGCAGTATGTACAGTGCTTATCACATCCTTCAGATATTTTCAGATATTCATAATATCCGCCTGTTGAAGTTACTCTCTTCTCTTCAATCATTGGAAGTCTGTTAATATCATCAAAAATCTTAGTTTCCTGACCCTTTAATGCAGAATCAATGGCTTCTACAATCTTATCTGTTGATGTAGTACCGATGATTGCATCAATTTCAGGAATTTCCTCTAAGATTTCATCTTTATATCTTGTTGCAAGACATCCTGCAACGATAAGTGCCTTACAGTTACTTTCTTTGTATTTTGCATATTCGAGAATTGCTTCAATACTTTCTTCCTTGGCATCACCGATAAAGCAGCATGTATTAATAACGATAACGTCAGCTTCGCTTTCATCATCAGTTATTGTATGGCCGTCTCTAAGAAGTAATGCCAGCATCTGTTCACTGTCAACTAAATTTTTGTCACATCCTAATGACACAAAAAATATTTTCATTAGCCCCTCTTTATTTGGATAAGTCCTTTATTTCAGCTTCAACCTTTTCGAGCATTTCTTTATACTTAGCGAGTTTTGCCTTTTCTTCGTTTACCTTAGCCTCCGGTGCCTTAGAAATAAACTTCTCATTGCTAAGCATCCCTTCACATCTCTTAATTTCCCCGCTGAGTCTGCCTGCCTCTTTATTAAGTCTTTCTAACTCTTCCTTAATATCAACAAGCTCTGCAAGTGGAATGTAAATACCTGCTCCCTCAATTACGGCTGAACATGAATCAGCAGGAACATTTTCCTTTGAACCTGTTACAGTTACTTCACTTGCCTTTGATAATGAAGCAAAGAAGTCCTTACCGTTGTTAAATGCATTTACAACATCATCATTGTCTGTAACAACATATACAGGAACCTGCTTTGAAGGCTTAACGTCCTTTTCAGCACGAATATTTCTGATAGCCTTTACAGCTTCCTTGATGATTTCAATGTCATGCTCTTCCTTTGCATATACATCATCTTCTTTATATTCAGGCCATGCTGAAATAACGATTGTATCCTCATCACTCTGAATATTGCAGAATATTTCTTCTGTAATGAATGGCATAAATGGATGGAGTAACTTTAAAATGTCGATCATTACATTTTTAAGTGTCCAGATAGCCGCTGCTCTTGTTTCATTTTGCTGATCGTAGAGACGTGTCTTAACCATTTCTACATACCAGTCACAAAACTCATCCCATGCAAATGAAACAATATTGTCATATGCAATACCAAGGTTAAACTTCTCAAGGTTGTTAGTTGTATCCTTGATGAGCTTGTTAACTCTTGAAAGAATCCACTTATCAGCATCTGTAAGGTTAGCAGGCTTTGCAGCATTTGCATTTACCGCACCTTCTTCATCATTCATCATAATGAATCTTGAAGCGTTCCAGATCTTATTGGCAAAGTTTCTTGCAGCCTCTACCTTGCTGTCATAGAATCTCATGTCATTTCCAGGTGTTGTGTTAGAAATGAGAGAACCTCTGAGGGCATCTGCACCGTACTTATCAACAATATCTAATGGATCAATACCATTTCCAAGGGATTTACTCATCTTGCGTCCCTGTGAATCTCTTACAAGACCGTGGAATAATACATCCTTAAATGGCTTCTCGCCCATGTGCTCATAACCTGAGAAGATCATTCTGATAACCCAGAAGAAAATAATGTCATATCCTGTTACAAGTACATCTGTAGGATAGAAATAATCTAATTCTTCTGTCTTTTCAGGCCATCCCAGAGTTGAGAAAGGCCAGAGTGCTGATGAGAACCATGTATCAAGAGTATCCTCATCCTGAGTTACCTTTCCACCACACTTAGGACATGTGCATAAGGTTTCTTCTGATACTGAGATTTCTCCACATTCTTCACAGTAAAACGCAGGAATCTGATGTCCCCACCATAACTGTCTTGAAATACACCAGTCTCTGATATTGTCTGTCCAGTGATAGAATGTCTTATCCATGTTAGATGGGATAAGTCTGATGTCTCCGTCCTTTACAGCATTTGCAGCAGGCTTGATAAGGTCATCCATCTTTACAAACCACTGATTCTTAACCATAGGTTCAATTGTTGCTCCACATCTGTCATGTGTACCAACGCTGTGGTTGTGAGTTTCAATCTTAACCATAAGGCCAAGTGCATCAAGGTCACTGATGATTTCTTTTCTTGCCTCATATCTGTCCATTCCCGCATATTTACCACACTGGTCATTCATTGTGGCATCATCGTTCATGATATTAATCTGAGGAAGGTTATGTCTTTCACCTACTGCAAAGTCGTTAGGGTCATGTGCAGGTGTAATCTTAACGACACCCGTACCGAATTCCATATCAACGTACTCATCTGCAATAATTGGAATAAGTCTGTCTGTTAATGGTAACTTAACGAATCTACCTACTAAATCCTTATATCTGTCATCTTCAGGATTAACTGCGATTGCTGTATCACCAAGCATTGTTTCAGGTCTTGTTGTTGCAATTTCAACTAATCTGTCTGTTCCGTCAATTGGATAATTAATATGGTAGAATTTACCGTCACGATCTACATGCTCAACTTCCGCATCAGAGATTGAAGTCTTACATACAGGACACCAGTTGATAATCTTAGCACCTCTGTAAATGATTTCCTTGTTGTACATATTAACGAATGCTTTTCTTACTGCATTTGAACAGCCTTCATCTAACGTAAATCTTTCTCTGTCCCAGTCACATGAGATACCTAACTCCTTAAGCTGGTGAGTAATTGTACCGCCGAACTCTTCTTTCCATTCCCATGTTCTCTTTAAGAATGCTTCTCTTCCGATTTCCTTCTTATCGATACCCTCTGCTCTTAAAGCATCAGTAACCTTAACCTCTGTTGAGATACTTGCATGGTCAGTTCCCGGAACCCAGAGAGCCTCAAAGCCCTGCATTCTCTTAAATCTGATTAAAATGTCCTGCATAGTGTTATCAAGGGCGTGTCCCATGTGTAATCTACCAGTAATATTGGGTGGTGGCATTACGATTGTAAAAGGCTTTTTATCCTTATTAACCTGAGCATGAAAATACTTATTATCAAGCCATTTTTTGTATAATCTGTCCTCTATATCAGGTGAGTATGTTTTATCCAAAATATCTTACCTCTCTGCTACATTTAAATAAAAATTACAAATTGTTTTAATTATAAAATAATAAGATAAAAAAATCAAAAACACAGGGATTTTTAAAACCCCTGTGTAAATATATTGTAAATTATACAGTTAAGAAATCTACGATAGCATTTAAAGCTTCTACTTCATCCTTTCCTTCAACCTTAATATTTACTTCCATGCCGTCCTTAAGACCAAATGCCATAACACCGAGAAGTGACTTAGCGTTGATGCTCTTAGTTCCGCTTTCAAGACTTATATGTGAGTCGTACTTACATGCTGTCTGAACAAGCTGTGATATCGGATTCTTATATTCGCCGATTCCTGAAACTGAAACTGTCTTATCCATTAATCCCTCCAAAAATTCTGAACCTGCTTATTAAAACAAACTAAAACAAGCTTACATTACCAAATAAATAATCTATATAGTTCAAAACTTTATAATTAAAACTTTACAAATGTGCATATGTTAATTTGATTTTAATATATACAAGAGATTTTGAATAATGTCAAATAAGTTACATTGTGATACAACCGTTTTTATAGCTGTATTCATAAACATGATCTGAAAGAATATCTTCTCTTTCGAGGTCTGATTCATTGACCTCACGAACCATTTTATTTAGTTCTTCTGAAGTTATATTGCCAACTTTTGGGATAATAAGTACCTCATGAACAGAGGAAGGAATAATATATAAATCGGATTCAATCTGTATGCTGACCTTTTTTAATAAATCTTTATAGAGAATACATGCCGCTCCGTTAAAATTGGCTTCATTGGTCAGTACATAAATTTGTTTATTGTCATCTCCAGGGATATTTGTTTCGCCATGCTCCCTGAGAAGTGTTGCCAGTGGCTTTATGGAATATTTGAGAAGCGAAGACGTATTGCTTAATGCCTGCTTCTCCAGTTCTTCATTTGTGATACCCCACTTTTTAATATATGTATTGTTAATTGTTATTGTTGCCTTCTTGCCCATGAACTCATCAAATACAACATAATATACTATTGCTAAATCTAAAAATCTTTTAAATGGGATATCTCTTAAGAACTTTTTATTACTGTTATAATTAATTATTTTAAATACAACTCTGTTTTTGATATTTTCAAATTTTTCAAATAATAAAGGATCAAAATGAATTGCATCTCTGTGGGTATAATATTCGTGAAGAATCTGGTTCATAATGTCATCAATACTGCAACCGCCACAATACTGGTCATAGTAATAATTAAGATAAATGGAAGGTGATATGGAATAATCTTTTTCTTTTATTATAAGACCGTCTAATTCCGTGTCATTATTCTTAACAACGCGGTTAATTATGACCTCTCCTTCATCACCCGCTGCTTTAAGCGCACGGATTCTTATAGTTTCGATAAAATCATTGTAATTCATATTAAAACTCCTTTGAAAAAAATGAAAAAAATAAAGTTGAATAACTAAAAATGAAAAATAAAATTTAGATATTTAAAATTTAACAAACGTTCGTTTTCATGTCAATTAATGATTTTCGTAATTTCCCAATGTATTTATATTGTATATATAATTTATTTATCGCATTCTGTTACGGCATAAAAAAGCCCCCCGCCATCACTCTCACGAGCAATGGCTGCACCTGAAATATTCCATCCAAGTGTTAAAATCATAATAGGATCAAGAACTATGTTAGTAAGGTTACCGAGAACCTGTCCCATCATGGCTTTACCTGACTGTCTCTCTGCACGAAGAATATTTGAGAAACAGTTTGCAATAAGAACAAATGGACCTGAATAACATACAATTGTAAGATATGTTTTGTTAAATCCCATGTTTCAGCACTTGCTCCAATTATTCCAATAGTCGGATCCATAAAAATAAGAAACAATGCAGACATGATAATACCTACAACAACACAGCTCCACATACAGAATGAAGAAACTTTTTTAGCATATTCTTTTTACCTTCGACTAAAGCTCTTGATATTGCAGAGGTTCCACCAATACCAAAAATAGTTCCTACAGACATAAAAAGTAAAAATACAGGTGTGACAAGTGATACGGCAGCTACCTGCATATCATCTCTTGTCAGTCCTATAAAAATGTATCCGCCAGATTGTAGATAAGAACCATGAGCATGGCTACCATGGCGGGTATTGCATTACTGAGCACCGCTTTCTTAACCGGTGCATTTGCAAAAGTATCTAACTCTTTTGAATTTTCCACTTTATCTTCTCCTTTTTAATAGTACGCTATTGATTAGTTTAAAATAAACCCCCGTGAAACCACGGGCATGTGCTGAAAAACAACCTGGTATGAGTTAACATGACTATAGTTAACTTAACTTCAGCAGTCTTACTTTAGTCATGTTAACTATGTTTAATTCAAGTTATTTCAGCTTATATTATTTAATAATTTTGTAAGCAAATTATTTAGCGTATTTTTTTCTTCCTGTGACAATCCGGATAAAAGATGTTCTTCTACAGCCTCCATATGGGCACTGGCCTCTTTACAGCAGGCTTCTCCTGAAGGTGTAATATGAACCACCTTAATTCGTTTATCAGAAGAATCTCCAAATGCTTCCACAAGCTCCTTTTTTTCCAATCTGGAAACAATTCCTACAACTGTGGACTGGGCAATCTGAAAATAGTGCTCTAATTCCTTCATGGTCATTTTCTGCCCTTCTGCCAACTTTAAAACCTGTAATACAGACACCTGCATCATGGTAAGATCTCTTGAACGCAGATCATTATTTGCATATTTTTCAAGTCTGTCGTGAAGTTGCTTAATAAGTAAACCATTCGGTGTATATTCAGCCATGTTTCAACTCCTTTCCTGTTATGTCACTTCTTAATAATAGCACACTATTAAGTCATTATCAATAGTGTGCTATTATTAATTAAAATATTTTTAATTTTTAATTAATAATCTGTTTTATCTGTTATTTTTTAGCAAGCTTCTCAAGTGCTCTTTTAATTACCATATAATTCTTCTTTGCAGATATAATACTCATCTTTTCATTATAAGTATGAACATCCTGTATTTCCGGTCCTATAGATACGCAATCAAGGCTGTGTCTCTTGGAAATTAATATTCCACACTCAAGACCTGCATGGATTGACTTAACAAGTGGCTTTTCCCCTGCCACTTCCTTAAATGAATCCACAATAATATCTCTTATTTCAGAATCTTCCCTATATTCCCATGCCTGATAATCATTTGATAAATATGTCTTTAAATGATGTTTCTTTGCAGTCTTCTTCATATCATTAACAAGATTCTTTTTACCATCATCAGAATTACTTCTTACTAAGTATGATGCAGATGCTGATGTTTCATTTACACGCATAATTCCGAGATTAAGAGATGTCTCAGGAAGATTATCCAGTTCCTCAGATACACTTATTACACCATTTGGAAGCTCACAGATACAGTGAACATATCTTACAGTAGCCTGTGCTGTGTATACTCTCTTACTCTGAACACCATCGTAATTAAAATCTATATGCATTTCAGGATCTGTTTCTTTATATTCTGCAATATATTTATCAGCAATTGCTGAAAGCTTATTCTTTAAAGAATCGGCCCCTATGGCATCCTTTACACTCTCTGGAATAATTAAGTTTGTTATTCCGTCTGTTGCAATTGCATTGTCCTTTTCACCAGAATGAATGCTTACAAGCTGTGGCTTTAACTCAGCATCAATCATGTCATTTAAAATGTTAACAGTAATAACTGCAGCATTTGCTCTGCCCTTATCAATCTCCATTCCGGAATGACCGCCTGTTAAACCACCAATTGTAAATGAAACTAATTCACCTTTAATTCGCTCCATTTCACTTTCTGCAGCAACCTTCACATCAACTCCGCCGGCACAGCTTACATATACGATACCGTCTTCCTCTGAATCCATATTGATAAGCTTCTTACCTCTGAGAAGTGACATATCAAGATCCTTTGCTCCAAGCATTCCTGTCTCTTCATCAACTGTAAAAAGCGCTTCTATAGGAGGATGTGTAAGCTTATCGCTGTCCAGAATACTGAGCATATAGCTTACTGCTATTCCGTCATCGCCGCCTAAGCTTGTTCCCTTTGCCTTAATCCAGTCTCCGTCCACATAAAGAGTAAGACCCTCATTTTCCAGATCCTTATCTGAATCCTTTGTCTTTACTGTAACCATATCCATATGGCCCTGAAGGATTACAGGATCATTCGATTTTGAATCTGCACTTTTATCCTTATATATAACTACGTTACCAATCTCATCACATGCATAGTCAAGATTTCTCTGCTCTGCAAATTTAATAAGATATTTCTGTATTTTCTCAGTATTGCCTGACCCTCTTGGAATACTGCTTATTTCCTTAAAGAACCTGAAATAACTTTCGCCATTTAAAAAATCGATATCCACCTTTTTGTCCTCCGTACATTACTATGTCTTTCAGATTAACATCTGACATTTTATAACAGGAAAATAAAGCATTTGTACTTTATTTTATTGATTTCGCAATGGTATTATACAATAATATGGTTGTTATACATGAAAAATTTTAATAAAATAATTAATCAAACCCGATAAAAACCTGTGTACTCACAATAAAACATAATAAATAACAATTAACTGTTGACAGTTAGCAATTCATTATAATAGAATTGTAGAGTATGTTTAACGAATAAAAAATTATTACAATAAGTAATAAGGGAGGAATTAAAAGTGGCAAATATTAAGTCATCAAAGAAGAGAATTATTACTAACAACGCAAGGGCTGAAAGAAATAAGGCTTTCAAGAGCGAAGTTAAGACAGCAGTTAAGAAGGTACTCGCTGCAGTAGAAGCTAACGATAAGGAAACAGCAAGCGCTGCATTAGTTCACGCTACAAGCCTTATCCAGAAGGGTGCTACAAAGCATATCTTCCACAAGAACACAGCTGCTAGAAAAGTATCTCGTCTTACAAATGCAGTTAACGCTCTTTAATTTGAACTTAACTTAATAGAGACTTCCGAGACTATGCATTTTGCATAGTCTTTTTTTAACCCAAAAACATTTATTTTCATACAAATATAAAATCCCCATATATTTTGTTTGACTTTTATATGTATACCTGTTAACATATGTAATAGTTAACTTAGTTAATTATTAATGTAGTTAAAAATATACGGAGGGAAAAAGAATGTCATATACCGATAATAAGGACAATATTACCCGTTCTTTCTTCCAGTGTATGCAAAGGATAAGACATGGTTCAAAAAATGTATTCCAGACCATGCCGACCGTGGAATTTCAGACCATGTTTTCACTTCGATCTCTTATAGAAGAAGAAAAGACTGATGCAATTCTGGTTTCACATCTTTTGAAAAAAAACAACACTTCTCCCCAGGCAATGTCCAAAATGTTAAAAACATTGGAGACAAAGGGCTATGTAGAAAGACATACAAGCCCTGCTAACAGGAGAAATACTTTGGTAACCATAACTGAGCAAGGTCAGATGTTACTTAAAGCAACGGAAGAAAACGCAACTAATTTTGTAGCTGAGCTGACAGAGAAAATTGGCGTTGACAAAATGAAGGCCTATATCGAGCTTTCTAAATCATTTTTTGACGCATGCGAGGACGTGCGTAAAAATTTCAAAGTTAAGGAGGTTGATTGTAATGGCTGAACAGCAGCAGGAAAAAAAGAAATTTATTACATTTAAGCCCGGAGTAAGACCTGAGCTTTTTAAAGCGCTTATCTTCATGGGTATTATGATTGGCGTTATGATGATAAGTACGATACCTTTCGGCCTTAATAACGGTCTGGCCTGTGGTTTCGCATTTATCAGCGTACTTATGAGTCTTAGCAACGACTATACACTTGAACCTGTAAGAAACACATTCATACTTATTGCTTCTAACGTAGGAATGGTTGTACTTGCATTTTTATCATATGGATTGTTCCCTGAGGGTACATCCGGATATATTGTAACGATGACAGTATTTACATTTATTACATTCTTCCTTGCAATATTCTTATTCACATCTGAGAAGCACAACAGTACATATATGCCACTCTTATTAGCATTTTCAATGTTCATATTCTACCCTGTATATGGCATGGATTTATTTATAAGAATCGCAATATATGCAGTTGCATCAGTAATCTCAATTATCTTAAACGTAGGTTTAAGAGGAAAAACTTTCAAAAAGAAAACAGGAGCTGCCTTAAACGGTGCTATTGCTACTCTCAAAAAACAGTGCTTAGGTATTTATGAGGGAAGCTCAAAAGAGGAATTAGTTAAACAGTATACCATTATAGATAAAACTCTTTCAGGCATCGAAGCAGCCTATAGTACAAAAATGTCTATTGACTCCGAATGGAAGCCTGGACATGACACTATCAGAACAATCATAATTCTTAAGAGAATTAACAACACATTATCAGATAACTATGTAACAGGTGACGAAGTAATGTCAGCTGACTTACATTCACTTATTATCGAAGTTTTAGATTCAATTGACTGTTACGAGCAGAATAAGATTTCATCAGATGAAATATTAAGTAAGTTTGATGCCCTTTATCTCAAGCTTGATCCTGAAGCCGGCAGTCCTAAGGCATTAGATTCAATCAGAATGGAAATGGACGACTTCGTTAATGGTGAAGTAGAACGTAGTGATATGCATGACAATAAGCCTTCTATAGGAAGCCGTATTCTTAACCGTTTTAACAGATTCAACTTTGTATTCGCTTTAAATGTTTCCATATTGGCAGGAATTGGCGTATTCCTTGCTACATTCTTCGGAATGTATAAGCCATATATTATTCCTATGTACATCGGTATCGTTGCCAAGCCATATGCAGAACTTAACAAATCAAGTGTAATAAACCGTATCATTAATACAATTTATGCAGTAGGCCTTATAATGGTTGCCTTCTCCATAACAAATAACACATGGGTACATCTGGTAGCCCTTATCGCAATAACATTATTTGCTGATATGTTCTTCCAGTTCGACGGTTCAACAATGCTCGGCTCCATGATATCCGTTCTTATGACAATAATAATGGAACCTGTTGGATTATATTCATTCTCATTATACAGACTTGTTGTAATTATAGCTCTCTGTATAGCACTTCTTCTGGTAAATTCATTGGTATATCCAAAGAGCATACCGGAGACATTGCGTAAACAGTTACAGTATTCAGTGTCACTTAATGATGAAATAAGAGAAGCATTTAAAAACGAAGAAACAACTTATGATACAATTCACGATATCATTAGAAAGAACAGAGCAATCAATCAGAAGTTAAGAACCATTAACGTCTATGCAGTTAATCCGGATGTTACAGCATACCTGATGGCTGAGGAGGAATGGCTTGACCGACTTACAATAGTAAATCACAGACTGTTGGAAGAAAATGCAAAGCTCGGTGACTTCATAGAAACTGTTGAAGGTGAGAAGAATCTTACACCAAGACAGAAGAGCATCATAATTTCAATTAATGAAATTGCAGATGATATTATTAAAACAGAAGAAATCGCATTAAAGGTGCTTAGTAGTGAAATACCTGAAGCGGTTAATTTAAAATAATCCATAATAAATAAAAAACTGTTATATGCTGAAACTAAAATTCAGACATATAACAGTTTTTATTTTGTCTTAAAAAGTTATCTTGGTTTAGCAACTATACATTCTGAAAGAAGAGATACACCTCTTACAATCATGTAAATTGGCATAATGATAACAAATGCATATAAGTATGCAAATGGTGATACGAAAAGTACTATAGACATTGCGATATTCATAATACCTATAAATACTCCCCATGCACTTCCAACCTTAACACCTAATGAAAGAGCATCTATACCTGAAATAAGCATTTCAAATGCAAGCATAAACGCAAGAATTTCAATAGTTACAATTGAAGGTGAGAAGAATAATATCAGGGCTACAATTACCTGAATTATCGCCATTGCAAGATATCCACCTGATCTGAATGGAGTCTTAATAGTAAAGTAATTTACTATATGGAAAATTCCGGCTGCAAGAAGAACAGATGCAAAAATATAATGCATAAGGTTAACTGATAACATTGGAATAAAAATACATGTAATACCAACTGCAATAAGAGCAATACTTACTATAAATCCAATGATTCGCATTGACTGAAGTCGTTCGTTCCAACGATTTCTTAACTCTTCTCTAAAGCTACCATCAAACATTGGTCATTCCTCCTACTAAATTTTCATACAATCAAGCCGTATGTATAAAATATTGTATCACATTGTAATTTTATTTAATATAAACAATATTTTTATAATAACTACATTGTAAACACCGCTGCTCTTCCACTATTGCTCTTAAATCAATCTCCGATTAAATTATTATAATAATTTAATAAACATATAACTTTATATTCCTTGTATTGTAGATACTATTATATTATGCTAATTGCTATATACACATAATGAGGGGTCATTTGAATGGATAACAATAATTCCAAAAAGAAGGACGAAAAGTCGTCCATTGAATATGATATAGATTACGATTTTATTTCCGGAGAAAAATTCGATTCATCCGAGGATGAATTAACATTTAATGATACACAATCTGTTAATAATTCAACTGACAGATCATACAGTTATGATTTTACAGAAGGTATACCTGCATCAGCAGCTGCACCAACTTCCGTTGCTAAACCTGCTGAAGTAGCTGCACCAACAAATAGTGCTGAACCGGCTACAGCTGCTACAACGGCTGATGACATATCTTCTAATGTTGAATCTCCAGAAAATAATATTGATATTGATGTAAATGATAATAGTTCGGACAAACAGACTTCAGACATTTTATCCGACCACAATCCAAATGGAAATATCGCCTCTGCAGATGATGATATAAACATAGACTCTGTTGATTATTCAATGAAGAAAAAGTCAGATGCATATAAAACCATAAAAGAAGCTGAGGCTGAAGCACCGAATGCGGGTAAGATTGAAGAAGAATATATTAAGAAGGCTGTAGATGAATATACTCAGGACGACACAACACAAAAGAGAAAAAAGAAAAAGAAGAAAAATGAAATCTGGGGAATAATAAAAATTGTGTCGATTGCATTTGCCGCAGCTTTTATTATACTCCGATTTATCGTCATTAACGCTCAGGTTCCTACAGGATCCATGAAAGAAACCATCAATGAAAATGACAGATTATTCGGTTTCAGACTTGCTTACGTATTCTCAGAGCCTCAGCAGGGTGATGTAATTATATTTAAGTTCCCTGATGATGAAAGCAAGACATACATTAAGAGAGTTATCGGTACTCCGGGCGATACAGTAAAAATATCTGCCGGTGCCGTATATGTAAATGGCGAAAAACTTGATGAGCCATATCTTAAAGAACCAATGGCAATCAACTCTACTACATTGACATATACTGTTCCTGATAACTGTTATTTTGTAATGGGTGACAACAGAAATAACTCGTATGATTCAAGATACTGGACTCATACATATGTAAGTAAGGACCAGATACTGGCAAAAGCCTTATTCAAATATTTCGACGGTGAGAAAAACACTGTTTCATTCTCCGGCATAAGCTGAATGTCGAAGTAAATTCATATATTATTCTATATGAATCCATTGATTTAAAAATAAAAATTAATAAGCTTGTAAGCAAAAAAGTGCAGGTGATATATCACCTGCACTTTTATTATATGGACATATGCATTCTTACATATACATAGCAAATGCTATGTATTTTATAAATATTCGATATAAGAACTTTACGATTAAACGTCTTTTCTTCTGATCATTGCATACATCTGAATAAGCTCTACTGACTTATTTAATCCTAACTTACTTGAATCAAAGCAGAGGTCATATGTATTGGCATCTCCCCATTTTCTTTCAGTATAGAAGTTATAGTAGTTTGCTCTCTTCTTATCTGTCTTTCTGATAAGCTTTTCTGCCTTCTTCTCATCAAGCTCATATATTCTCTTTACTCTTGCAATTCTCTTTTCAATTGGAGCATGAATAAATACATTGATAAGGTCTGGATCGTCCTCTAATGTGTAATCAGCACATCTACCGATAATTACACATGACTCACGTGCTGCAATTTCCTTGATTACATCCTGCTGAGCATTGAATACCTTCTCATTAAGAGGAGTCTCTGTATAAATACCTGCTGGGTAACCATATGAATATGAATCCATTGCAAGTGTGTAAATAAGGCTGTTAGATCTTGATTCGTCCTGTGCCTTCATTACTTCTTCACTAAGACCGCTTTCCTTTGCAGCAATTTCAATAAGCTGCTTATCGTAGCATTTAACACCAAGTGCCTTAGCTAATTCAATTCCTATTTCATGGCCGCCACTTCCAAATTCACGGCCGATTGTAATAATAAATCTACCCTTCACTTTAAATACCGCCTTTCTTTTTTATGAATTCTATACAATCCGTAAAATACTTAGGTAACTCCGAAGTGAATTCCATATATTTTCCTGTAGTAGGATGTACAAAACCTATTGTTCTTGCATGAAGCATCTGTCCTCCTGAAGAAAATTTACCTAACTTCGCCGGTGAGTTTGAATAAACCTCATCTCCAAGAATCGGATGTCCTATGCTTTTCATGTGAACTCTGATCTGGTGAGTTCTACCTGTCTCAAGTATACACTCAATATGGGCAAATGTACCTATATTTTCTAAAACTTTATAGTGAGTAACCGCTCTTTTTCCATTCATACGGTCAATTACTATCTTCTTTCTGTCAACGTTTCCTCTTGCAAGAGGAGCATCAACAACTCCCTCTGTTTCATTAAAACCGTTAAGAACAATTGCCTCATATTTTCTTGTCATACTGTGACAGGCTAACTGTTCAGAAAGCTTTACATGTGCATTGTTATTCTTTGCACATACAAGCAATCCTGATGTGTCTCTGTCGATTCTATGGACAATACCGGGTCTCTCTTCACCATTTAAGTCAGAAAGCCCTTCCCTGCCATATTTAAACAGGATAGCATTTACAAGTGTGTCATCGTAGTGTCCTGCAGAAGGATGCACAACCATACCTCTGTCCTTATTAACTACAACCACATCATCGTCTTCATATACAATATCAATCGGTATATTTACAGGCAATATCTCTTTGCTTTCTGCATCCGGAATAGTTACGAAAACATTATCTCCCGGTGATACGTTATAGTTTGACTTAACTACAGCATATTTTGAAAGTTTTTCTTCATTTTCTGCTGTAAACGTATCCTCTGCGCCGGAATCGTCTGAATCATTATCTATACCGATTTCTGCATAAATATCAACTTCTTCGGGAACAACATATACATTTCCCGATTTAATTATTTTCTGAGCTGCCGATCTGGAAATTTCAGAGTTGTCCGAAATAAATGTATCCAGTCTTACTTTTGTATCGGCTTTTATTATTAATCTTTCCATGTTATCTCTTTTTTATCTTAAGGAATGCGTAATCCTTTTCTTTGTATACAAATATAAGTGAAATAATAAGAAGTACTGCTCCTACTGTTACAAATATATCCGCCACGTTAAATACAGGGAAATCTATTCCGTAAAAGTAAATAAAATCTCTGACATAAGACAACCAGAGTCTATCTATAAGATTGCCAAGAGCACCTGTAAATAAGCATATTATTGTTGCTAAAAGCATTCCGTAATGCTTGGTTGCAGGCATTCTAACCAATACGTATATCATAATAATCATGGCTGCTATGGCAATTATGGAAAATATTATTCCCGCTCCGGAGAACATTCCCCATGCGGCGCCTTCATTCCTGATAAATAACAACTCTAAAACGCCGTCAATAAGAACTAATGGTTTTTTACCTTCCAGAGTCGCCTGAGCTATAAACTTTGTCAGCAGATCCACAAATAAGAAAAATCCAGAAAGGGCAATAAAAATCGTATATTTAACAATATTATTTTTATTTGTATTCATACTACTCCTTATTTAATAATTACTGATAATCCATGAAGCATTTCGTCATCTGTAATATCTTTTACAATTATTCCGTTTCCAAGTCCGTCAAGAAGTATGAATTTAACAACACCCTTATCCATCTTTTTATCTGATTTTGTAGTCTTGATTATCTCGTCAGGATTCATGTATGAAATGTCTAAGTTATATCCTAACTTCTCGAATAATTCATATACTCTGTTATAGTCAGCTTCGCTGATAAGTCCTCTTGAAAGACTTATCTTTAATGCTGCAACCATTCCAAGAACTACACATTCACCATGTAAAATCTTGAGGTCGGCACATTTCTCAATGGCATGACCTAATGTATGACCGAAGTTAAGTAATGCTCTTTCACCGAATTCCTTAGGATCTCTCTCAACAACACCCTTTTTAATAATACAGCTGTTAGTAACTATACGTGTTAAGGCATCTGTATCCTTGTTAATGATTTCCTGTGTATGTTCCTCGATGTAATCAAGTAATGAAATATCCTTAATTAAAGCACTCTTAATTACTTCACCAAGACCTGATAAGAACTGTCTCTCATCAAGAGTATTGATTGTATCCATGTTCATGTAAACAAGAGATGGTTGGTGAAATGCTCCAACCATGTTCTTGTAACCTCTGAAGTCTACTCCTGTCTTTCCACCGATACTTGAATCTGTCTGTGCAAGAAGAGTTGTGGGAACCTGAATAAACTTAATTCCTCTTAAATATGTTGCAGCTGTATATCCTGTAAGATCACCAACTACGCCGCCACCGAGAGCAAGTAAAATATCTCTTCTCTCCATACGGTTTTCAATAAGGAATTCGTATAAATCCTGAACTGTGTTGAGGTTCTTATTTTCCTCTCCCGCATTAAATGTGAAAGAAAAGCATGCATTGCCGCATTCTTCAACAACATTTTTTATGTTTTCTAAGTATAAAGGTGCAACATTACTATCTGAAACTATGCAAACTTTTTGCCCATTTGACAAAAATGGTTTCAAGAACTTTGAAAATTCCTGAAACCCTTTTGTAATATTAATTTCATATAGTATGTCCTCACCATTAATAACACTAATGATTTCTGACATAACTATCTCCTATTGTAATTATATTAGAACTTATACTCGTACTTGCTTCCTGCAGCCATTGATGATACAGGGTTTGAATCAATTGCAGTCTCACCGAACATACCCATAGCCTTTTCGAAGTCACCTGATAACTGAACATCCTTTGGTGTTACGATATAAATAAAGTTTGTAATGCTGTGGAACTTACCGTCGATTGCACAACATGTTCCTGCTGAATAGTCGATTATTCTCTGTGAAAGGTTATAATCGATTCCTTCTAAATTAAGGATTACGGCTCTACCAGATAATAATGTCTTTGTAATCTCTTCGCCGTCGTTAATTGAATTAGGTTTAATAACTACTACTTCCATATGCTTTGTTCTCGTTGTACGAATTGGAACAACATTGTCATTCTTTGATTCGTACACATCTTCTTTATATAAATCTTCTGAATCGTCCTTCTTTGAGAAAAGACCGCCACGCTTACGCTTGCTGGCTTTTGGCTCTTCCTCTACATCATCATAATCTTCAGGTTCATATAATTCTTCTTCGTCTTCAACATCTTCTTTAAAAAGATTCTTTAATGCTCCGAACGCCATAACAACTGCCTCCACTCATACACTCAACTATAGTTTCTTGCTCCAAAGATCGCTGTTCCGACTCTTACGTGAGTCGCCCCCTCTTCTACTGCAACTATATAATCATTTGTCATTCCCATTGATAGTTCAGTAATATTTATATTATTAATGTTTTTCTCGTTAATGTCAACACTTAAAGACTTCATTTCCCTAAAGTACTGGCGATTTTCCTCAGGATCATTAACATATGGGGCGCTTGTCATAAGACCTACAAGTTTAACACCTTCCATGGTGCTTACCTTCTCGGCAAAATCAAAAACCTCATCACGTGTAAATCCAAATTTTGATTCTTCACCTGCAATATTAACTTCGGCCATAATTTTTGTTACAACGCCTAATTTAATTGAACGTTCATTGATTACTTCAGCAAGTCTTAAGCTGTCAACTGAATGAATACATGCTACCTTGCCAACAAGGTACTTTACCTTATTTCTCTGAAGGTGACCTATCATATGCCATCTGATATCCTTTGGCATGATTTCAATCTTGTCAGCTAACTCCTGAACATAGTTTTCACCAAAGTCTCTGATACCTTCGTTGTAAACTTCCTGTAACATTTCCACAGGTTTTGTTTTACTTACTGCTATTAATGTTACTTCTGCAGGATTTCTGCCTGATCTTTCACAGGCGTCCAATATGTTATTCTCAACTTCAATTAATGCATCTTTTAACATAATATCTCTCTTTTAAAAAACAACCTCATCTGAACTGTAATCTGCTGCATTTAATAATATTCTGTCATAAATGGAAAGACTCTGCTCATATCCCTGCTTTACAATAGAATACTCTTTATTCTGATCCAGTATCTCTACAGACTTAAATACTGTATAACCTGTATTTACACTATATACACCTGTCAGTCTTTCAATTCTTCCAACTGTATATGTTTCATTTGAATCAGGTTTTTTAAGAACCACACCACTTTTTATACGACGTGTTCTTAAATAACAGTAATCATCATCTGTTTTTGAAATAACAGGTGTAATAAATGATACATTTGAACCACTCTGCTGGAAGAATCCATATTCTCCTGATGCTCCCTTAGTAAGATAATCTGAAGGAACAACATACATATCTTCAACGGCTAATGATGAATTAGGAACCTTAAGACCTGTTACGTTGTTGGATGTTATCTCTATATTGGCATATCTGTCTGAGAGATAGTATTCAACATACTTATCAAGTGTTATCTTTCCATACTTCTTGCCGTTTTTCTCAATGATTTCAAAGTTACCTCTTGTAAGTACATTGTTCTTACCTAATCTCAGAGAGACACCATTTACATCGGCAAGTCCATATTCGGATATTGTACTGTCTTCCAGTTTAATGTAAATGTTCCAGTCTTCACTTGTAACAATCTTATATGCCGGATTACCTGACTTAACTTCATTATTGTCAGCTGTCTTAGTAACTTTTATTTCATTATTTCTGTCAAATAAAGAATCACTTAAATCATCTTCCGTCATATTTTCATGTCCATCCACCTGATATTCAACATATCCGGTAACCTGAGCATTGACTGTACTTATATTATTCTTTCCGTTTGTAACATCATTATGCGCACTTATAAGAATTGTATTTATTGCATTTTTTGTATCGTAAAGTGAACCAAAACCGTCTGTATTGTAATTAGTAACATATGATTTTAATGCACTTCGAAGCTGCTCAAGTCTTGTATCTGTAAGCTCTGTATTGTCTTTACTGAGTTCATCGGATACATTTCCCATTGCATAAATAGGATCGTTAACCTTTACTCTTGCACCTTCACTTTGAAAATATGATATAGCACCACTGCTCTCGGCATTGCAAACTTTTTCCTGTCTCATTACCAGGCCTCGGGCAGTGTATGTCTGAGTAAGTCCGCCGGCAACTACTTCATATATTGCTGTTGACGGTCTGAACAGGAGCATAACTGAAAAGCTTATTGCATAAGCGATTACAATTATGAAAATAATTATTGCCGCTTTTGGTTTTGCGGAATATCTTTTTCTAGCCATAACTACTCCTTACAGTCTGAGTCTGTGTGTCTTTTTCTCATCATCTCGGACTTCTTCAATGTCAACTATACCACTAATGAATAAATCTTTATCTTTGACCTGTCCATTTTGCAAACTTATATTTAATACTATACCCATTGAGGTATACAGAGTAATAAGAGAGCTCAGTCCGTAACTGAAAAACGGCAATGCCAGACCGGTATTAGGCAGCAACTGAGTTACAACACCTATATTAAAGAATGTTTGAAAACCTATATATGACGCAATTCCTATGACTATCAGTCTTCCCGCATAGTCTCTGGTTTTGATTGCAATATATATACATACAAATACAATGGCAGCCAGAAGGCCTATGGCTATTATGGAACCGATAAATCCAAGCTGCTCACCGAGGGCCGCAAAAACAAAGTCTGTATGGGCCTCCGCAATGTAATTGGAATTAAGGAGTGATGACGGGTCATCATTGCCTAATCCCTTGCCGGTTAATCCTCCGGATCCGATGGCCTGAACCGAATATTTCTGCTGATAGACATTATCGTCATAATTTTCGGGGTTTATAAACGCCATTACCCTTCGCCACTGATAAGGTTTTAACAGTTTCTGATTGGGATTTTGTATGTAAATAAATAACCCAACCGCTACGGGAACCGCAACCATCATTATTTTCCCCAACTTCTTATATGGGAAACCAGCCGTATATAAAACAACAAACATTATCAAAAACAGTAATATCGTCTGTGAAAGATCGGGCTGTGAAACAATAAGCAAAAGCGGAACCGCAAGTATTGCATTTACAAAAACCAGAAATTTCCATGAATTCAGCTTCCCCTTATTGGTATAAAGCAGCTGAGCAAGAAACAGTATAAGCATAAGCTTTCCCATTTCGGAAGGCTGAATTCTAAACGCGCCGCTTCCGAGCCAACGGGTTGCGCCGCCCGCCGATACACCGAACAGCTTTACTCCTACCAGCAGTAAAACAAGTAATATATACAGCACTCTGTAATATTTCAAAATAAAATGATAATCAACGAATGACAAAAACGTCATCCAAAGTAATGCCATAACAATGCCGCCGGCCTGTTTTACCGTGTATGATGAATCTGCACTGTTAATTATTAACAGTCCGAAAATCGAAGTTATTACAACAAGCGTTACAAGCGCATAGTTGTAGCTTCGCAAGTTGTATTTTTTAAACATTAATTATTGGCTCCATTCTTAAAATCTTTGAAATACCACTCATAAAAAGCGGCTGCACTCTGTGCATTATATGTTGATGTGTATCCGTTCGGAATCTCAATGGAAAGCGCAATTTCCGGATTGTCGTAAGGTGCATACGATACAAATGTACCGTTATCCATTGTGGTTTTATTGACCTGTGACGTACCTGTTTTGCCCGCTACCTTCAGTGACTCCAATCCGCTGAATGTCTTGTAATGCTGCACTGCAAGAATCATTCCGTCGTGAACGGCCTGCCATGCAGAGTCAGAGATATAATCCATTTCATTTGATAAAACACTGTTAGTTTCTTTTATTGTATTGCCCGCATTATCTGTAACCTTGAGAACAAGGTGAGTTTCATAACTCTTTCCGCCGTTTGCAATGGTAGATACATATCTTGAAAGATTAAGACAAGAATACTGTGCCGTACCCTGTCCTATCGCAGATGCAATGGCATTTGTATCAGACGCCTGTGGAGTTGCCTCAGGTATTTCTATTCCCGATTTTACGGAAAGTCCCAAATCATCCGTATATTTTTTGAGTATATCCGTTCCGTAGTCCGAATCGTATGATCCGTCTTTGCTCTTTGCAAGATCATAACCTATTGAATAGAAGAATACATTGCACGAATCCCTGAGGGCGGTTTGAACTGTTTCATTGCCGTGTTCTCCCGGATAAACCGAACATCTCGGCGAAGGCGTAACCTCGGTAAATAAACCGCTGCAATATATCTGTGTATAAGGATCGATTATTCCCTTGTTAAGTCCCACTAATGCCGTGGCCATTTTAAATGTGGAACCCGGCATGGTCTGAGCCTGAGTTGCCCAGTTAAGCAATGGTTTTGAGGCATTTCTGCTTATTTTATTGTAATAATCCACATCCATTGTTCCACTTAATTTATTAGTGTCGTAACCCGGATAAGATACAAGTGCCAGTAACTGACCGTTATTAGGATCTTCAAGAACTGCCGCGCCTGAACTTGGTGCAATACCAAGTGTACCAGGTGTTAAGACCTTATTATTCATTGCCGCTCTTATATAATCACTTGCAGACAATGTCCAGTTAGAAAGGCTGTTATAATAATCATCCTTTTCTAAATATCCCTGCTCATATAAAAGCATGCACATTTCACGGCCTGAAACCACACCATCTTCAATTAAATATTTATAGATGTTAAGGCAGAATTCTCTGTCCTCAGAAACCTTTTCCACAATGTAAGATATTACCTTTGAATATACTTCAGAAAGGTCAGTGTACTGACTGTCGGAAATATCTGAAAGATCTACCCATCCGTTTGTAATGCAATGCTCTAAGAGTTCCTTAAAGCTTACATTTGCACCGTTATTCCAATTTTCTATTACGTCATCTTCAATGTTAACAAGATCACTTCTTATAATATTGTTCTCAGTAAGAATTTCATATGCTCTCCATACATATGACTTATTTTCATCTGAAAGATCGTTATACTTTGTGCCTTCGCCCTTCAATTCATTTGAGAGCCAGTCTGTTTCCTGTTTTAATCTTTCTTCATATCTTTCGTTAACACTCTTTTCTAAATCCGTTTTAGGATCTCTTAACTGATCGAAAGATACTAAGTCATTGTCTATAAGCGCGAAATACACCTCAGGCATTAAAATATACAGGTCGATAAGCGCTCCACCTGAGTCATAAACATACTTTTCACCACTCTCGATTAAGTGAGAAAGTACGATTTCAGTAAGCTTATCTTCAAGTAAATCATATAACTTAACCTGAAGTCTCGAATCTATTGTGAGATATACATCATGACCTGTAGTAGACTGTGTCTCACCAATAACCTCTGTTATTCGTCCTACAGTATCAAGATATACATGTTTCTCACCCTTCGTACCTGCAAGGTCATGCTCAAATGCTTCTTCTATTCCGCCCTTACCAACAATGTCAGTATTATCATATGAAGAGTTTTCTTTCTGGAGTTCTTCAAGCTGATCCGTACTTACAACACCTGTATATCCCATAAGTGCTGAGTAATACTTACTGTCGTTGTATCTTCGTACATACTGGCTGTCGACTGTTATACCCACAAATGTATTCTGATTCTCTGATATGGCAGCAACACTTGATTCGGATATTTCACTGGCAATTGTAAATTCCTTATATCTTGTATAAGAATTAGCTGTAAGGTTCATTCTGAGATAGAGAATCTCCAATAAATCCTCAGGAGATAAATTCTCTGTATTAATCTGATAATTTTCTATCATATATTTCATCAGATCTTCTGCAGATGAATCCTTCTGTTCATCACTTAAGTCTGCAATGGTAGCCTTACCATAACAGTCTCTTAAAAATCCGAGTCTTGAATTACTTTCTACATTGTATTTATATTTACCATCTTCATATGAAATTCCAAATGTATTAGTATACTTATCTCCATTTTTCTTAAGTATATCCAATGTTTTTATTATTGAATTATTAATGGATTCATTTTTCTCAGTTTTATTTTTATATGAACCTGTATCACTGATGTTAACCGCATATACAATATCGTCATAAGCAAGAAGAACACCATTTCTGTCAAATATTCTTCCCCTTGAGGCCTGTGTGCTTATTACCTTTTCAATCGAAGAATTAAGGGATTTCTTATATTCATTTCCCTTAATAATCTGCAGATTGAACAGGTGGACAACAAGTATGGAAAAAAGAACTATCAAAACAGCAATAAGTACGGCAATTCTATTGTTGAAAAATGATTTCAGACTATTTATGAATTTCTTCATCTAAGTTCACCGCCTTACTTTTCTTTTTATCCAAAATACCATTCAGTAATCTGATTGGTTTATAAATTATTAAAGCTACGATTACTGTATAGATGACTTCCGGCATGATAATTCTCATAATAAAGAAATCCGCTATGATTCTGTTATGTAATAAGAACTGAACTACAAATGACAGAAATCCGTATGAAAATGTTCCTACAGTCGTCAATAACAACGGTATTATATAGTTACTCTCTTCATACTGATTGAAAAACATACCGCAAATGTAGCCTATTACTGTATAGATAAGCATAGAGAATCCCAGAATTCCTGAGAAGAAAATATCATATATAAAGCCGGAACATATTCCTACAAATATTCCCTCTTTTTTACCTTTTAATAACCCAAAAAAGATAGGCAGAATAATCAGTAAATTAGGAGCTATCCCACCTATCCTTATGTAATTAAAAAGTGTAACCTGCAGAATATAAAAAACAAATATGAGACCAATTTCTGAGAGTTTTCTTTTCATATAATCTCCTATTCGTTGGTAAGCTGTTCTTTAGTCGTTGTAATAACTATAACATCTGTCAGATGATCGAAATCTGCTGCAGGAATAAGATTTCCTGATTTTGACAGTCCTGAATCATCCGTTGTGATGTCTTTAACATATCCTACTAATAATCCCGGAAGATATTTGCTACTTATATTACTTGTAACTACCTTATCACCGCTCTGCATCTGCGCATTGGTTTTAATACGACTAAGCTTTACAATCCCCGAATCCATAAGTGTAATGTCTCCCTCAACAATACACAAATCCTTAGTACGTTCATCCATTGCAGAAACATTTGAATTGTCAGCAATCATTGTAGTTACGACAGAATATGAGTCATAAACTTCAGTTACTATTCCTACAAGTCCTTTGTCGGTTATTACATTCATATCAACCTTAATTCCATTTTTGCTTCCCTGATCAATGGTAAAGCTCTGGTTCCAGTTAGTTGATGTAGTACCGATTACTCTTGCTCCCACCTTTGTATATGAAGCAAGCTGACTTTCCATACTGTAGAAGTTTCTAAGTGTGGAAAGTTCATCTTCATCACCCTTTAACGCCTCATTTTCCGCCTTTAAGGATTCAAGTTCAGATTCAAGTTCCTTGTTCTGAGCCTGAAGTTCCTCAATGGTTTTCTTTTTGTTATCATTGTCCACCAGAACTGAACCGATTGAATTAATACCGTTCTGGATAGGAACCACAATATATGAAAAGGCATTTCTCAATGGTGTAATAAGCTTATCCGTAAAGAAACTTGTTGCCGTAAGAACAACACAGAAGAAAACTACTGCAAGAAGAATTCTTTTCGGTGTAAAAAACTTTGAAAATCTGTCTTTCATAAATTTACTCTTTTATCAATTAATCAAAAACCTTATCTCTAGGCACATATGCAAGGCTGTTAAATGCAGGATTATTAACAACTTCCATTAATCCTCTGATAATACTTTCCTGTGGATTTTCTACTAATCTGGCTTCAATTCCTGTTTCAGTCTTAAATAATTCTTCAAGATGGCTGATATTTGATGTACCACCTGTAAGGAAAATACCATCCTTAACGATATCTGCTGCAAGTTCAGGTGGAGTTCTCTCAAGCATAACTTTTACAGAGTCCATAATCTGATGTAATGGATCTGCGATTGCGCTCTGGATAACCTTAGATGAAACCTTAACACTTACAGGAAGTCCTGAAATAACATTTCTTCCGTATCCGTCAGTGAATACTTCTTCTGAATCATTTGAGCACACAGCACTTCCAAGTTCAATCTTTAACTTTTCAGCTGTTCTCTTTCCAATGATAAGGTTGTATTCCTTTCTTACTGCAGCGATGATACTTTCATCTAACTTAGAACCGCCAATTTTGATTGTTCTGCTGATTACGATACCGCCTAGAGATAATACTGAAATTTCTGTAGTCTCAGCACCAATGTTCACAACCATGATACCCTTTGATGAAGTTACATCAAGTCCTGCACCAATTGCATCTGCAACAGGCTTATCAACTACATATACATTAGATGTCTTAATCTTTGACTTAAGAACAAGGTCATAAAATGCTCTTTTTTCAACTTCAGTAACGTCAGTAGGTATTGCAATATAGAAATCTGCTGCTCCCGAAGCCTTCTTTGTTTCACTGATTTTCTCATAGAACTTGTAAATCAATGTCTGCATATTCTGAATATCTGCAATGACACCGAATTTAACCGGGAATGAAACATTGATATTAACAGGTGACTTCTCATACATTTCGTATGCCTCGTCACCAAATGCAATAATCTCCTTGTTTCTTAAAGCAATAATATTTCTTTCATTAAGAATAGTATCGTCACAGCACATTTTAAAATTACTTGTACCAATGTCGAGACCGTAAATATTTTGAGCCATTTCTTCTCCTTTCAGAAGACTAACACTTACCTGTTTCTTTTAAACTTATATATTGGTTATTACCTATAATTATGTGATCCAAAAGAGGGATATCAACTATTTCTGCAGCACGCTTCAACCTGTCTGTAAAATTATAATCGTCATTGCTCGGCGTAGGATCACCGCTAGGATGATTATGTATTATAACAATAAATACCGCTCTATGCTTTAAAGCTTCTATAATAATCTCTCTAGGAGAAATTACTGAACTATTAACAGTGCCTTGTGATACAATCATATCACATATTAATTTGCATTTATTGTCCAACATAACCAATAAAACTTTTTCAACTTCAAGATGCATCATATCTTGCATATAGTAATTCGCTATTAACTTGGGGTTCGAAAATGATTTTCTTTCGCTTATACTTCCCTTTGACAATCTTTTTGCAAGTTCAACTATAGCTTGAATCTGTATTGCTTTAACCTTTCCAATTCCCTTTATTTTCATCAGTTCATGGATTCCGACATTACATAAGCCAACTATTCCATCTTTTCCAGCATATGATTTTAGAACTTCACATGACAGAGATGTAGCATCCATTCCCTTTGTTCCCGTTCTCAAAATAATTGCGAGAAGCTCTGCATCACTTAAGGTAGAAACCCCATATCTCATACTTTTTTCATATGGGCGTGGATTAATGTCATATAAATTAATCTCATTGTTCACTTATTGCTCCTTTTTCTCGGGCAGAAAAAAAGCTTAATAAACAATATAAAATTATATCATATGTATTTATATTATAAATATTAAATTACAGTTAAGTATAGATAAGATATGAAGCAAAAATAAAATTACTCAATTCAAAAAAACACATGGATTGGTTTCATCCCTGCGTTTTTTGAGAATTATTATATACTAAAATGTATAAATTTTTCTATTCATGTGAACTACTCCGACTTATAGAAGTCGGAGTAGTTCACTGTGCATAATACATTATTAAGTTTTATTCATCTTCTTGCCGTAAAATATCGACAACAACACGGGGCGCCCGAATCGACGGGCGCCCCATATATAACAAAATATTTTTATCGTAAACTAGCAATCAAATCCTTCAGGTCACATATCTTTGCTCCGTATGTTTCTTTAAAATACCGCATTCCGTAATTATAGTCTTCTTCGGTAAACGAATCCGTGGTTTCTCTCGGAATTACAAGATCAAAACCGTATTGATATGCATCCGCCGCAGTGTGGCGGCAGCACATGTGAGTATGGAGACCTGCAATTATACAGGTATCAACACCCAGATCCTTTAAAAGAACATTCAGGTCGGTTCCGAAAAAACCGCTGTAATGGCGCTTCGGTACGATAAAATCACTGTCACATACATTAAGTTCCGGTATAACTTCCGCTCCCTTTGTTCCCGCTATGGCATGATCTCCCCAAAATTCCAATTCTTTGTCCACGTCTTTGATATGACAGTCATTTGAAAAAATAACCGGGATACCGCTTTCTCTGGCCGCATTACAAAGCTCTGCCACGGCAGGAACTATGGCCTTGCCTCTTTCGCAAGCCAATACTCCCGTGACAAAATCATTAAGCATATCCACAACAATTACCGCATATTTTGACATACATTTACCTCCGTAATGCAATAAACGCCATTTTACAGGCACAACAATAACACTGTCATATAGTTTAGCATATGACAGTTATGTGTCAAGACATATATTAACATATATATTTATAAATATATGTATTTACATTACGGCAATTCCCGCATCGCACAATTTCTTATTAATGCGGTCAAATATTTCCCTGCTTTTGCATCCTATGCGATGCATATGTTTTCCGCCCGTAAGTCTGCTTATGGGCGCTGCGCTTTTGTTTTCTGAAACCTTTTTTAAATACATATCCACATCATATCTGGATGATAATTCCAACCTGCCCGTAAGTTCCCCGTATATGGCATGCTCTATGCTTACATCCATTACCACTCCCCCCATGTCAACAATCGTATACAATTCCTCTTCCAAACGATCGTCTCCGTGGTCACATACCAGTGTTCCCACATATATGTGGTCTTCAAACATTTTCTCCGTAAGAACATATCCTCTTGATGTTGCGGTAATGTCGGTTCCCGATGCCCTCAACAGCGCAATGTCACCCACAATGCTCTGCCTGCTTACATTAAATTGCCTTGCCATGTCAGAGGCGGATATCGGCCCGTCTGCTTTATTTAACATCTCTAAAATAACGATTTTTCTGTTGCTCATTATTCCCTTCCTTTAATAAGATTATTCGCTTCTTCTTCACTTATTTCCTGAAGTTCATCCATAATTTCAGCATTTCCCATACCGTAAATACTGTCGTCAAACGGATCGAAACCGATTATTCTGTCATTTATTATATCGGGGTTCACCTCTTGCCAATTACCGTCCCTGTAAACAAATGCATTTTCGACCAATCCGCCTTTTGGGCTCAGTACATCACCTTTAACAAGAAGCTTATTCTTTATTAAATAATATTTGATCATTTTCTTTACCTTTAATACATGATTTAAATATAAATACCTTCGTGCATACATGCAGATTTATTCCTTTAATTTACGGCCGGATATACATTACTTCATTATATTTTAAATCTTAACCATAATGATATTTATTTTTCATTTACGAGTTTACCGGTCATGTGCTCAATATCGATTGCCATCATTTGAACAACATTAACCGACGGAATATGCATTGCAGCTTCAACCGCTTCTGCGGACGGATAGTACTTCTCGGTTAATTTTCTCAGTTTATCTTCCCAAAAGCTCCTGTCGTCAATAAATCGAGCTCTCCCGAACACAATAACACTGGTAACGTTCCATTCCCAGTTTCCTTCGGTTTTATAGCCCTGATTCCATACAGTAAAGCACACCTTGTCGCATTTTTTAATTGCATCAATCTTATGTCCGGTCTTTGCACAATGCAGATAGATTCGTCCGTCCGACTCATCATAATAGAAATCAATCGGTACGGTATAAGGATATCCGTCATCACCGATTACCGATAATGCCGCTCTTTTTTCTTCCTTTAAGATTCTTATGCACTCTTCGTCGGAAACCTGTTGTTTTATCCTTCTCATTGGTCTGAACATAAATTAATAATCCTTTCCGTAAGCCTCTTATCTTACTGCCAAATCTTATACACTCGAAATGTACACCGTATTTTACATTCATCAACTGACAATAATGTTCCGGCTTAATTGTGAACTTGGCCGGTTTACATAATGGCTCCGGCTTAATTTTGCAGACAGTGTCTGCAAAATCGGAAAAGTAAGATAGAGCTTGCGCATTTACCGTGTCCGACAACATATCAAAGATTGTCATCTGACAGAACTCTTCGTATGGCTTTCCATGCGGAACAGTATCTTTCAGACCGTCCATCTGCCATATATTCCACACAATCTTATTCGTAATCTGTCGCAACAGCTTTTTAATGTCTGTGTCAGTGATGTAGCTTTATTATAGTATAAATTTGTTAATTTTTATGTATCTGCCAAAACTTAATTATTTCTGTTAATATTCCGAATGTAAAAAAACGGCATAACCTACAGCCGTGTGTAAGCTATGCCGTCAATTACAAATGTCGGATTATTTTTATTACAATTTATTATATTACATTGTATTCCTTTAATAATTTCTCAATATCCGTATCCTTGATAAAATCAAGAGCTTTATGTACCGCAATTTTCTCTTTAAGCCCCATTTTCATCTCTGTAAGAGGTCTTCCGTCACGCATACTGATTGTTGCCTTCAACAGGTCTCGTATATCATAGATACTTCCCCAAACCTCAGGGACTCCCCTATCCACGTTCAAAAGGGTATATACCGCTACCATTGCGGTTCTCATGGAATATTCCGTGGTAAATACCGTATCTCACGGAACTTCGGCAAAGTTACCTATGAAAGCAAAGTTAACGGCTCCTTCCGGAACAACATCAGGTCTGTCGCCTGCGGAACGCGGCATGAAATATGCACTGGCAAAAGGCATCATAACCGGAATTGTTTTTGCGCTGTGTTCGGCAAGCGTTTCAATCTGATCAACCGGAACTCCGATGTGATACAGCCATTCCATGCATATTTCCTTTACGGTACAGTCTCTCATGTTCTTTTTAACATAATCACCGGGACGGTTGGTATGAAGTCCGTAAAGCCATACAAGGCACTGATCCTTAGGCTGTGAATGGAACTGTGGCTGTCTGTTGATTGTCCAGCTGAGAAGCCATCCGGAATCTCTTGCGGTAACAATTCCTCCCGTTACGACCTTGCCTGAAAGCGGATCGCGCTGACATATGTTTTTGATATACGGAAGAATTTTATCATCCAAAGTATTTACGGTTACTCCCATCCAGTTACATTCTTCCGGATTGCCATAGAACTTCTCAGGATGTCCGAATGAAGAATCCTGCTCGGCAATCTTGCGCCACAGGTCAAATGAACCGCCGGGGCGAACTTCTTTGATAAATTCACATGTCTTGTCCTGTCCTCCGATAGAAGAATTTTCTACATTGCTGCCGTTTGTGATAAACAGGTAATCATCTTCTGTCAAATCCAAATACTCTTTATTGCCTTCCGAAAGCAATTCAACGCGTTTTGCCGTTTTTTTGCCGTCATGAATATCGAAACGAACGTCCGTCACCTGAGTATTGAAATGGAACTGCGCGCCGTGTTTTTCCAAATAATGCACCATCGGAAGTATCATGGACTCATACTGGTTATATTTTGTGAAACGAAGTGCTTTAAGGTCAGGCAAACCGTCAATGTGATGGATATATCTCTGCATATATCTCTTCATTTCAAGTGCGCTGTTACAGTCGTAGAATGCGAACATCGTGCGCCAATATGTCCAGAAATTGCTGTTTAACACCTCTTCATCACAAACATCCGTAATTCTCTTTCCCTCAAGAAATTCGTCAGGAGTAAAAATTAAATGTGTAAGCTGCATGGCTGCCTTATCGCTTAAGCAAAACTTTCCGTCCGTATGAGCATTTTGACCCTGTTTTTCCGTCACACGGCAAAGTGAGAAGTTAGGATCTTCCTTATTGAGCCAATAATACTCATCCAGCACACTGACTCCTTCCGTTTCTATGGATGGAATGGAACGGAACAAATCCCACATAACCTCAAAATGGTTATCCATTTCTCTTCCGCCGCGCATTACATATCCGATTTCCGGATAATTCCAACCGTCACAGGCTCCGCCCGCAATCGGATCACGCTCAAAGAAATGAATATTCTTTCCCGGCATCTGTGCGTCTCTTATCAAAAAGCACGCCGCCGACAACGCCGCAAGTCCCGTTCCTATAAAATACGCAGATTTATGATCCACTCCTTCAGGTTTCTTTGGACGTGCAAAAGCCTCATAATTTCCGCTTGAATAATACATAACAGTACCTCCTTTGTTTTTACGTCATACCTTTAAATACGAATACAGTGTAGCTTTCCGAAATTCTTTCTACAATCAACAAAGAGACGCCGCTATCGAAACATTTGATAGCAACGCCTCTTTGTTGAAATTTTTGTCATTTTCACATATATGTTGTGTATTAATATTATATGCGGGGTTTGTCCGTCCTGTATTTTTCCAACATTATGTTGATGTCTCCGTCAATCAAATCGCTGAGTCTTTCAACTATCTTTTCCGGAGGTTGACTCATGTTATGACTTATCCACTCAAGCATGATTCCCACAAAAGCATATTTATAAAAGTCGGCAATAAATTTCTTGTCTTCTTCCCGTACGCTCATTCCTTCGGCGCACTCTTCCACAACATCTATGATCAGTTGATAGACAACTCTGTATAAATATCTGACAATCTGTTCCTGACTGACATGTCGGTAAATATTCAAAATAAAGGGTTTATTCTCCTCTACCGCATGAAAAATGTTAAGTAATCCCTGCTGCCAGGTTTCATATGTGGTATTGCCGTCAGCCGCCTTACGGGAGTCTTATTCACATGACCATTCAATCAAGTCGTAAATATCTTTAAAATGATAATAAAAGGTTGCGCGATTTACGCCGCAATCCTCCGTAATATCATTAATCGTAATCTTATTTACAGGTTTCTTAAGCAATAAGTTTTTAAGAGACGTTTCCAAAGCTCTTTTTGTTGTATCTGACATTTTTTCTACTCCATGTTTTCACAGTTACTCATATGTTCCTTAGTATATATGAGATTATGTTCCGCATACAATATTAATCGTACATACTTACCGTTCTGCTTCTCTCAGCTTCCTGTTTAGCATATTAAGCACACGTTTCTTGTCTCCGCTCCATTCCGGAGCAATTAAAAGGCTTTTGGGACCGTCTCCCGTCATTCGATGAATAACAGTTTCTTCCGGTAAACGGCGTATGCATTCAACTACCAGATCCGTATATTCGTCCATTGTAAATATCGGAAAATGATTTTTGGAATATTCTGCCGCAAGTGCCGTGCCTTTAAGTATATGTAAAAGCTGTAACTTTATACCGGGAAGCACGGGCTTTAACTCCGCCAGATAATCAATCGTATCAAGCATGTCGGCGATATTTTCCCCGGGAAGTCCCAAAATAACATGCACAACAACTTCTATTCCCCGTAAGGTCAGGCTTTTATATGCTTTTTCAAATACATCCGTATTATAACCCCTGTGAATCTTCTCTGCAGTTTTATTATGGACGGTTTGAAGTCCCAACTCCACGGTTACCGGCTTTATGGTATTTAATTCGCTTAACATGTCGAGCATTTCTTCAGGCAGACAGTCCGGTCTTGTCCCTATGGATATTCCCACTATTTCCGGAAATGAAAGTGTTTTCCGGTATAACACGCTCAGCCTTTTCACATCGCCGTAGGTATTTGTATATGATTGAAAATATGCAATATAGCGACCGCTTTTATCTTTCGGCAGCTTATGCTCTACACGATGTTTTGCAATTTGAATCTGCTCCTCTATGGAAAGCAGCGGAGCGGCAAAATCACCGCTTCCTCCCTCGGAACAAAATATACATCCTCCGAATCCTATATTTCCGTCCCTATTTGGACAGCTGCATCCGGATTGAAGTGACAGTTTGTAAACTTTACATCCGAAGCGCCTGCGATAGTGCTCCGACAGAGTAATATAATTCATTGTTTGTCTTCCTGATTAATATATTGGTTAAATAATAACACAATGCTTTTAATTATAATTAAAAATTCACATACACAAATAAAGACTTAAAAAGAGAACTGCACTCCATTTAAGTCTTTATTTATATATTTAATTTTTTATAATCATATCGTCGTAACTGCGGCATAAATTTTCCGCTGATTCTTACGTCTATTCGCAAACTTCTTCTGAAAGTTTGTCGATACAGTCCGAAAAATCACTGTCCGCCGATTTGTCTTACTTTACGTACTGCTTCATGCAACTGCTTCTCTCCCGGCTTTCCTCTGAAATAAAATGTTTCATCCTCAACAGGTATTCCCTTACGATTCAGTGCATCCTTCAAAACTTTAATCGCATGCTTTGAAATCCAAGATGTGGAAAACACAACCGCTTTTCCGACATTTTCCTTCTTAAGTCCCGCAACAAACTTTTTCAAATGCTTATCTATTCCATAGGCATACAAAGCGCCTCCGATGAATAAAACATCGACATGCTCTCTGACAGGTGCCTCCGGCGAATCAACAGATACCGCTTCCTCATTAATTGCTTTTGCTATTGCCTCAGCGGCGACTTTGGTATTTCCCGTTCTTGAATAGTATCTGACCGCATTCTTCATGGTTTGTTCTCCTTTATATAATAATTAGACATTATACAGCTTATTCTCTCATTCCGTATATAAATTTTTATAACAACAGACGTTATTCTGTCGGATTTTGCTTTCGGTTTTATAATTATGATACTGTTCAACAAATCGATGCCCCTAAATCAAACGCTTCCGCATTCGGTGCAATGTTGTGAATATCCAAATCGTCAGTATGCTCAAGAACCACTTTCCCTATATTGGTCCAGGACAATCGTGTCGTAAGATAATCAAAATGCATTAATAACTGTTCCGGGTGACTTCCTCCGGCTGCCGTCAAAAGAGCTCCGCTTTTATTATTTCCGTGCAATGTATCATGATCACATTCGGCTAATGCCCACATGCGATCCATGGCATTTTTAAGAAGTCCGCTGTAAGACCAGAAAAACAAAGGCGTTGCAAATACGATAACATCGGATTTTCTGTACAAGGAATAAATCCTGTCCATATCATCTGACTGCGTACACGGTTTGTCAAAGTCTTTTCCGCCGTGCAAACATCCGATACACGGATGAATATGCATGCTTCGTAATTCCATCACCTCAACTTCATGCCCCTGTGATTCGGCACCTGCTTTAAAGGAGCGAATTAATGCATCTGTAAATGCGTTCGGACGTGACGAACCATTTAAAACCATAATTCTTTTCATTATCGCTCTCCTCTGTGCTTTAGTTCTGATTATAAATATTTTTAAATTAAACTCAACTTTTGTCCTATCATATAAGCATTCTCCAAATCCTTGGGAAAATTCTTTTCATGTGCTATGTCAGATAATCCGGCTTTGTAACTGCAGATGTAAAAAAACGAACCGATCTGATATCCTCTTTACGCAGTTCCCAAAACGTGGCCTGTATCATATAACCTCTTAAAGTCCAACCGTTATTCAAATTTACAATTTCAAACACTCTTTCCCAATTTTTATCAATAAAAGCTTTTTTGTTCTTTTCCGACAAACTGTTGTATTCATTTTCAAGTTTAATACCCTCTTCCTCAGAGTTTGACAAAAGACCGTTAAGCAGTATTAAACACCATTCGTCAAAATCCGAGATTACTACACGGTCGTCGGAGACATCAATTTCCATGCAGGCAAATCGCTCTCCCTTCCATCCGTTATTCCATCTTTCACTTCGAAGATCCGGCTTTTTTCTGACTCCGTTTTTCATATACCATGCCCATACCGGATATGAAACTCCTTCCGGAGGATTGCCTATTTTGCTTTTCATCTTTCGAACCAACCAGTCATATTTATCTCTAAAGTCGTTAAAAACCGACTTCTCAAAATCACATCGGTATACTCCTTTTTCCTGAATCAGTTTATACACCTCAATAGGCTGAATTGTCCACAAAATCAATAATTATCCCTCCAAGACTTATAAACAAAAATCTTTATCATAACCATAACATTTTCTACGATAAAAAAACAAACTGCCGTTACCGGCTCTTTATTTGATGCCCCATTTGATGTTAGCACTTCGTGTTTAATTTTGCTTTACCGCACTCGCAGCATTTAAACTATGATTAATTCCGCAAAGGCCCACATGCGGGTGTGCTGCACATCCAGAGAATAGCCATCGATCTGCATCGTGGTCGAAACGCGGGTATAGATATAAACCTTAATTTTCTTCTTTACCATCAATGACTCATTAATAGTTTGGACATACTTTCCACGTGTATCTTATTAAATATACTTAAATCTTTCAAAAAAAGAAGACCGACTCCATGGGAGTATCCCACAGAATCGGCCTAAGGCTATACTCGCCTTAATTAAAACATTTGAATCCCATTAATTTCTATGGGTTCTTTTGCGAAATCCATACCGGCTACCGGGTTACGCCACTTATTTTGTATCATTGTCCGACGGAACTCCTCAGGAATTTTCAGCAAATACGATTCAACATAGTAAGCCAAATCACGGGCCATACCCATGTTCCATCCGTATATGCTGTCGCTGTTCCGGAAAATCCCTTTTCAGGATGTAATACATCAACAGTCTCTCCCGGACTCACAATTAGTGCTGACCCGTTTCTTAAATAATTACAGATCATCTCAGCCTGTTCAACATCTTCCTGATTGATGAACTCCTCCATACAAGGGTCGGTCACCTGCCCATGAGGCATTTCTTTGTAATATCCGATTGTTTTAAGTTTCATAATCTCTCCTCTTTCTCTTCTGATGGTGGTAGCCAATCCACCGGCCGGTATTAGTAAACATATTATGACCTATCACCATTCTCCCACTAGGGAAAATATAGAGTGTCCGAAAGAGCTCTCACAATCTTTACGTTTCGATTCTTTTGAATTATCTGTAATAATAACACTACCTTCCGTATTTGAGAAATATAAGATATGTCATAAACATCCGGATTATTCATAATTATCACCCTCTGCCGCGGTTATGAAATTACGAATAGAAACAAATGAATAATAGCAGGAACTCCGACTCGGAGCTCCTGCTATTATAAATACCGGAATAAAATCAATGCGACTATTTCAAGAACATTGTTTAGATTACTTAGTGCGCCAAAAGATTGCCTTATGAAGGCTGAAACATATCCGGTATCCCCATATGTACCATCACTCCTTCAGAATCCATTTGCCTTTCTTCGTTGATCCGATCCTATCCAATCTCTTGGACAAATTCATTCTTTGAAACAGGCAGACCGAAGTGGATGATGTTTTGAATATTCGGCAAGTTGATACCAATACCAAGCTCTTCACTTACAACCAATACCTTACACTTCTCATCTGCAAACAAATGGTAAGCGTATGTGTTTTCTTTTTGGAAAACATCCGCCTCACAGCCAATCGCTTGGGCAACTTGGAAGGAAATCTCATCGTTCTTAGTAAAAACAAGGGTTCGTTCGTTCCTTTGAATTTGCTCACCTACGACCTCGCATACTCTCTCAATCATTTCATCAAAGCTATGGAGTGCTTGGAAATGCTACCTTGATTTCCTGCAGTATTCGAGACTGCTCATTCATGATGAGGTTATGTCCGCTATTGATGTACCGGCACTTCACCAACAAGTGCCTATTCTGGAAAGTGGTAGGGGTAAGGTACATCAAACTGTTTCGCATCTCAAATTTACTGAAATCATTGTCGGTTGTCAGTTTCAGATGAGATACATTATATATGTGATGGAACTTCTTTAGGTTTCTAATCTGATCGTCAATCAGAATCTCTGTCAGGGCAAGAATAAACATGGGCAGAGGCTGCAATAACGATGCAAAGTAGAAAATCAAGGACTTTCCGCTGACCGTGGGCATAATACAAATGGAATGACCATTTGTTCCCAGCATGTTTTTCAAAGCAATGAACTGTCCTTCTTTGAAGGTATCAAAGGGAGAAATTTCTCCAAGCAAATACTCAAGGTCCGGAAGCAAGTCGGTATCAATCTGGTAATTGATCTTTTCCCCGAGCCAAAGCTCTCTGGCATTGCAAGGAACTTTGTTTTACTCAATGTAGACACCATTGATCTTCTTATCAAGAGAGATTATGATTACATTTTTGCTTTGGGCAGTTCTTTCGAGGACGCACTTCTTACTGACTCGCATAAGCCTCAAAAAGCGCGCAACATAATCATTGATGATCGCAATGGCTATGTCCAGTTCTTCATCCTTGCCGGAGTAAATTAAATCAAGTTTCCGACCAACCATACCGTTCTTTATCAGCTGAAGAATAATCATCATCAACCGGAAAACGCGCTGATAATTTATTTGGAATGTAGTGGATATGGTGTTCAGATAATGGGGATAGTCCTCTAGTGTGATGCAGCTATTTCTAATCAGATAGTTATAAACCAAGGCAAAAACAGTAGGGGCCTCGCTACAATGCTTTTCACTGATACCACAAATATAAAAACCGTCCGTATTTCCTACGCCACAGGGAATGTATATTTTACCTTGAATCTAAACTTACTAATTGTTTATTTCATGATTATTATGACTATCATTTAATTCATGAGTATCTTTATTTTTAAAACCTACCACATACATTAGCCACATCAAAATTAATGGAGCCGAATATGTTAGAGGATATAAATATCTTTTTCCCTCTATATACATTGAAACAGCAGAATGTTTGCCAATCGTATTTTCTTTTCTCGTTGCCTTCGTTTTCGCGCATTTCGCCTCAGTTAAGTGCGATGATCGTTATATTGTACCGACTGCCTCCAAAATTAGTATACATAGACATCATATTTATATACTGAAATGTCAGGACAATGTTCTCCTCAGCCGTGTATATAGTGTTATACGCCACGGTCAGTCTTGCGGTCTGTCCATTCTTCGGTATGATCGTGCTGATTTGAGTGTCCAGTCCTGTATCGTTGCTGTATCCATCGGCAAGGGCAACCACGCAAGTTCTATCATCGCCGTTGGCACTGACTGCAACCGTTCCGCTGAATACCAGACTGTAAGTATGACCCTTGGAAAGCGTGATGGTGTTGTTGGAGGAGTTATAGGAGATCAAGCCTCCGCTCTCTTTTTTCACAACAAGCGGAAGTTTCCCCCAACTATTAGTTTCACCGTGCGCGGAAAAGTATCCGACGCATGATCCGTCTTTACCGTTGGCGCCGGTGTCACCTTTTTCGCCCTTTTCACCGGCGGCCTTTACGCCGGTGTCAGTGCCGCCGATCCACCAATTTCCGTTCTCACCGATGAATGGCGTATTGCCGTCTTTGCCGGATGCACCGGTTTCTCCTTTCTCACCGGTGTCGCCTTTTTCGCCCTTTTCGCCGGCGGCCTTTACGCCGGTGTCAGTGCCGCCGATCCACCAATTTCCGTTCTCACCGATGAATGGCGTATTGCCGTCTTTGCCGGATGCACCGGTTTCTCCTTTCTCACCGGTGTCGCCTTTTTCGCCCTTTTCGCCGGTGGCCTTTACGCCAGTATCAGTATCGCCGATCCACCAATTTCCGTTCTCGCCGATGAAGGGCGTATTGCCGTCTTTGCCGGATGCACCGTCTTGTCCGGCCTCTCCGTCACGTCCCTTCAGAGTTGAAAGATCATACAGGTTCAGCCACACCTCATCGCCAACATAACGCCACTGAAGCATTGCTTCATTTACCCGGAATTCCGGCGTTTTTCCGTTTTGTCCGGCGGGCCCCGAAATATCAGCCAGCGCCACAAGGTTCTGCCACTCGCCACCCGCATAACGCCATCGAATGTACAAGTCATCCTTTTGAATCTCTATATTTTTTCCGTCCTTGCCGTTGACGCCATTTGTGCCGTTTATTCCGTCCTTGCCGTTTGTGCCGTTTATTCCATCATTGCCGTTGACGCCGTCCTTGCCGTCAATACCGTCGGCACCATTTTCTCCCGCAGCGCCCGTAAGCTCGGCAATTGTTACCAGATCATGCCAGTCGCTTTCGTCACTGTATTTCCACTGGATGGCGGTACCGCTGTTTCGTACCTCCGTCCGTTCTGCCGTGCTTAATTGCTGTTGAGCGCATCCGGCAAAAAGCACAAGGCACAGCACCATACATAGGGCGAGCAGGACGTGTAATACCCGTTTTCTCATTTTGTTACCTCCGTTTCGCTATCCCTCGACAGCTTAAAGTCATATTTCATTTCCAGCATTGCAAACAGCTTATACATAACCTCTGTAGCGATTGCCTTGATATCCAGTGATTGAATAAAGGCAAGCACCTTTGCCTGCTCTGCCTCCGGCACCCGGTACACCCGCATCGCCGCCGTCAGAAAACGGCTGAGCTTGCGTTCCAGCGGAAAATGAATATCGCATTTTCTCGCCATATAGCTGCGCATCAGTCCTGCCGTGCCGATTTCCATCTCGTAAAAGTCGCTCTCGGTATCATCGGGGAAATGTTCACCAAAAATCTGCTTCAGCTCTGCTGTGGTATGCAGGTAAATATATTCCGACGTGTCGGGCAGGGAATAGGCTTCAATGTAGATTTCTCGCAGGTTCTCATTCAGTTCAGTCAGTGTCAGTTGGATCGCCGTTTCCACCGCATAGGCGTAAACCGGCGGCAGCTTGCTGTCTGCAATGCTTCTTGCCACGCCGAACTGTCCGCCGAACATCGTCTTGGTCAAGTCCAGCAAAATTCTGTCCTTGGTAGGAAACAGATTCAAATAGCTTCCCATTGCAACGCCCGCTTCGTCAACAATTTGACTAACCGAGGTGTTTTTATACCCCTGCTCCAAAAAAAGACGGACGCATGCGGTCAGGATTTTCTTCCTTGTTTCGCTGCTGCTTCTTCGCAAATTAATCACCTCTCTATAAAAGTGTTAGTATCCGTACTAATAAAATCATATCGAGAATGAAAAAGCAAGTGGTATTTGAGGTTTTTCTGCACTGAATTGTGACATTTTCGTAAACTTCGCCTTCTTCCATTGCTCACGGAACTTTATGACTTCTTGAATACTTCCCAAAAAAGAAAAGCCGCTGTCGATTGACAGCAGCCTTTCTGTAAATATTCGTTATGCGTAAATTAAATCGTTTGAAACAATCTCCATAGCGGTGTTGCGGATGTTGTTCATCTTCTGCACTCACAGCATTTGGGTTTCCGCTTTGAGTGCTTCCGTTACACCCTCCTTTTCGGCCAGTTGTTTTACCAGCCGAGAGAACAGCTCCTCTGCTTGCTTGCTTAGGTCAGTAAGGTAATCGTTCAGCTTGCCACTTATCATCAGGTTTGAGTAGAGTACCTTGCGGTGCTGTTTCAGATACTACAAGTGTTGCTGTCCCCATATGCCGATAGGTCTGCTCTCCGGCAATCAGATAGTAGTCCACGACAAGCTCATAACGCAAGCCTATCCATTCGTCTGTAACGAATTGTTCCATTGTGTGTTCCTCCAAATAAAGATTTTTACTTCAAAATCCATTCCGCTGTCACTAAACAGTGTGCTTTTGAAGTTTTGTCCTTATCTGGTTCTGGTTTCACTCATATATAAATGATACAAATCTATTTTCGCAGCTCTTGTTTATATTACTTTTTATCAGAACTCGTATTATGGAAGCTGATACTATAAATATGATACCTAGAATAACAGATATTGCTAAATATCCAACCGTAAAATAACATTCTCTATCATTAATGTAGTGAGGAGCGGCAGCAAATACAAAGCCAAACAATAATGCTACAATTATCTCAAATATGTTTATATTATATTTTCTTAATAAAGCAATCATATTTTAGCCTCGGCTTTTTTAAAAAATCTTTAATTACTTTGCATTTTACGCTGCTTTCTTTTCTCACTAACATCATCTTTAGCTCCTGCCTGTTCCTTATTAATAAATCCAAATATTGCCAATAGCATTGGAAGTGATGCAGCAACTGGAGCAAAATATCTAAAGCAATCATTTACAGGAGATGCTATACATGTAAGTATAAGAAGCTCAACCATAATAACAGGTAAAAGATATATATATTTCTTTTTACGGATTAATATCCAACCTATAAGAACCGTCAGCCATGTATAAAGAGCTATTACATCTGTTAAGCTTAAAAATAATGTGTTATCCCACACTGTTGTCCACTGCTGCATAGCTTCTCTCGCATTATCTAAATCCGGATTTTCGTAATGAAGTTCCGGAAATTCTTCTCCAAACATTTCTGAACTTGCCCAGTTCCATATTGTCATTCCAGAATTCATATTACCTGAACCAAAAGGCAATTTCGGTGTAAAGGAGTAATATCCATATGTAGAAGCAATAATTGCCGCCAAGTAGCTTTCGGGATATTCCAATGCCATTTTAAACCAAGTTTTAATCCATGCTCTCCATTCATCTGATGCAGCATTAAAAGATGTTTTTGCACGCCCCTTAATCGGATCTGATACAGTTGGATTATAAGCCTCTCCAAGCCCTTCTATACTCAATACATCATCAATAGCTTTATATTCCTCTTTGGTAAGCTCATCTTTATGTTCCTTAACAGTTCGAGCTGTTACCTGATATGGCAATGACATCATTTCATTCGAAGAAGCTTTTTTTACTCCAAGTCCATTATATACATATTGATTGTATCCAAATACGCATGCAAAAGCTAAAATAATAATTCCTATTTTATATAACTTAACTTTTTTTATAAGCAAAAAAATAATCATCGCTATTGAAACAGGAATTATACAATATATATAATTATTTCTAAACAATGATGAAGCTATTATTGCAATGGCGAAATTAATATAACTCAACGCTTTATCATCATGTTTTTTTATCTTATATATGAGAGTTATAAAACTAATAATACAATATGTAAATAAAGCTGCTGCAAATGTATCCTTAAATCCATGTTTAGCATATGCAGCCCACACTGGTGTTATTGCGAAATATATAAGTACCAATCTATAAAATAATTTTCTTATACCGGCTTTACGAAGCATATTTACACCGGCGGCATATATAAATGCCATGATAATATCTCTGACTAAAACATATAAAAATATCCCAAAATTGGCACTTCCCAGCTGTTTGCCCAAAGAATAAAACATTGCTAGTATCGTATTGGCAAACCATGGATGGTGATTTATTTGTTCTATTTTCCCAAAATACAAAGCAAGCTGCCAATACACATCGTTATCCATACTTGCAGGATAATATATTATTAACCAAGGTATCCAACATAAAAAGATAATAATGGCAGAAGATATAAAAAAATGAGAACTACACCAAGCCCATAATCTATTCCAAAATGAATTCTTTGATGATTCAGTTTTTCGGTCAGATTCCTTACTGGATTCGCATTTTGCACCTTTATTATTGTCTATAGAAGCTTTAAGTAATCGGTATTCAACAAAATACCATACCCAATATGCTGCAAGTAAAAAAGCAACAGTCCAGCCCAACATCACAATTAATATCCAAAATGTATATACCCCACCATAAACATTAGGTAATTTGTCCATATGATACATACAAAGTCCAAGAACATTTAATATTCCAAAAATAGGTGCTATGAAGAAAATTAATTTACCATATTTAAAGTTATATCTTCCCATATGCTTTAGCGTTTTATATACAACAAAGATTATGCAAGCACATATAAATGCATGAACGAGCCCATATCCATTGAGAACCTGTGATGTAATAGAAAATGCTCTTGCTATAAAGCCTCCATTTTCTACAGCGGGTGATAATGTTACAGCTTTATATTGAAATAATAAAGCATAAGTAAGCAATAATCCTATAACAATACTTTTTATTCTACTTCGAATTATATTATTGAGCATTTTTAATCTTTACCCCTATTTAGTAAATACCTTTTACTTTCCTCACATCTCATAAGTGACATCTCAAATTCCTGCCTGTTCCTTAATTGTATAGATGCAAGAATCATCCCACTAAAAAATGAAAGTAAAGCTGCCAAATAGACAAAACCGCAAACAATAAGTGTAGGAAATTCCGGAACTAATCCCGTTTTTCCGTAAGTTATAAGAACCGGAATAATAAATATAGTGCTTATAATTGCAAGAATTGCCGCAAGAAACGAATAAAATCCCAATGGCCTATAATCTCTATATAACCTTCCAATTGTTTTCAAAACCTTTATTCCATCGCTGAAAGTATTGAGCTTTGATTCACTTCCATTCGGTCTGTCTCTATAATCCACAATAACATTTTCAACATACATATTCTTATCCACAGCATGAATTGACATTTCCGTTTCTATTTCAAATCCCTTTGATAACACAGGAAATGTCTTTACAAAGTTGTAGCTAAAAGCCCTAAAGCCCGTCATAATATCCTTTATGTCGCTTTTAAACATTCTATTTATAGATTTACGAACAATTTCGTTCCCAAAGTTATGAAATGGTCTTTTGTTTTCTTCAAAATAAGTTGAAGATAATCTGTCACCTACTACCATATCCACATTTTTGTTAAGCACAAGCTCTACCATTTCGCGTCCGTGTTCCGCAGGATATGTATCGTCACCGTCAATCATAATATAACTTTCGGCATCAATTTCACGAAACATACGTCTGATAACATTACCTTTTCCCTGTTGATATTCATACTTAACAGTAGCACCTGCATTCATTGCTATTTCTGCAGTATTATCAGTAGAATTATTATCATATACATATATCTTTGCTTCAGGCAAAGCGGATTTCCAATCTTCAATTACTTTTTTTATCGTAAGAGATTCATTGTAACATGGTATTAAAACCGCAATTTTATCCAATTATCATTCTCCATTCCATGCAACAAACAAGTTGTTTAGTATAACAGCCGACAAAATAGCTTTTCAATGTATCATATACTACATTATACAAATACCTACCACAAATAAATCATGATAGGCTGTATATCATAAAAGTCACTTGTAAAAATATATATAAGTTGTCGTTATTTATCTAAAATTAATTTTGTCAATTCAACGGGTTCTACTCTTTTTCCGTCTTTATATGCTCGCATATTGCCTGATGAAATCTCATCAATGAGAATTACTTCATTGTTATTATATCCGAATTCATACTTGATATCCCAAAGATCAAGACCGTGCTTCTTAAGCTCTGCAGCTACAACTTTTGTAATATTTAAAGTCTGCTCTTTAAGGCTTTCGAACATTTCCGGAGTCATAATTCCAAGAGCAACAAGACCTTCCTTAGTTACAAGAGGATCACCTAATGCATCATTCTTGAATGTACATTCAACATATCCGCCTTCAATCGGTGTACCGTCTTCAATATATTCGCCGTATCTTCTGATGAAGCTACCTGTTGCAACATAACGACAGATAACTTCAAGACCATGTCCGAAAGGTTTAGCAGGAAGAACCTCCATTGTAGCATTGTCTACATCTGCACTAACATAATGTGTCTTAATACCTGCTTCTTTTAATAAGTTGAAGAAGATGATAGATGTTTCAAGGTTAGCCTTACCGATACCGTCAATTGTAAGTCCTACAGCATTTTCACCCGGATCAAATACTCCATCTTTACCTGTAACATCATCTTTAAACTTTAATAAAACGTTACCGTTCTCAAGCTTATAGACATCTTTTGTTTTTCCTTCGTAGATCTTTTCCATTGTATAACTCCCTTACATGAAAATGTATTACTTTAACGCGACTAATTGTAGCATAAACTATATTAAGAAATAAATAAAAAATTGGATTTTTTATTATACATTGCCATTTAAGTCAACAAGCTTTTTATTAACAAGGCTCTGAAGACTCTTAATGATTCCAAGCTTTGCATGAGGCCATGTTAATCCACCCTGGAAATATGCTGTAAATGGCTCTCTTAAAGGTCCGTCAGCCGATAACTCAATTGATGAACCCTGAACGAATGCACCCGCTGCCATAACAACCTGGCTGTCGTATCCCGGCATATCCCAGGCAATCGGTGTTACAAAGCTGTCGATAGGTGCCGCTGCCTGAATACCTGCGCAGAACGCCAATAACTTCTCAGGACTTCTAAGCTCTACAGCCTGGATAATGTCAGCTCTTACCTCTGTTCCGTTTGGAATTGCCTTAAAGCCTAACTTCTCATATACATTTGCAGCAAATACAGCAGCCTTAAGCGCTGATGCAACTACTGTAGGTGCAAAGAAAAGTCCCTGATAAAATCTGTCATTTACGCTGAGTGTAGCACCAACTTCCTTACCAAGTCCCGGACTTGAAAGTCTGTATGCTGCATTTTCAACACATTCTGCAGTTCCGGCAATATATCCGCCACAAGGTGCAAGTCCGCCACCCGGATTCTTAATAAGAGAACCAACTACCATATCCGCACCAACATCAGATGGCTCGATAGTTTCAACAAATTCTCCATAGCAGTTATCTACCATGCAGATTACTTCAGGCTTGATTTCCTTAATGAACTTAATTAATTCACCAATCTGAGTAACAGTAAAACTTGGTCTGCTGTCGTATCCCTTTGAACGCTGAATTGTTACAAGCTTTGTCTTTTCATTGATAGCCTTACGGATGTTTTCATAATCAAATGTACCGTCCTCAAGAAGGTCTACCTGTCTGTATGTGATACCATACTCTGCAAGGCTTCCCTTTGATTCTCTGATTCCGATGATTTCATCCATTGTGTCATATGGCTTACCAACTGGAGAAAGTAATTCATCTCCCGGTCTTAAGTTGCCTGCAAGTGCCACATTTAAGGCATGAGTTCCACATGCAATCTGAGGTCTTACAAGAGCATCCTCTGTATGGAAAATATCTGCATATATTCTCTCAAGGTTATCTCTACCCTCGTCATCATATCCATAACCTGTACTTCCGTGTAAATGCATCTCTGCAGTGTTGTTCTTCTGCATTGCATTTAACACCTTCATTTGGTTATATTCTGCAACGGTATCTATGTCTTTAAATCTCTTTTCAAGTCCCGCCAATATTTCGTTACAGAATGACAATACATCCTTGTCTATACCGAAAAGTTCACTGTAATTATTCTGTATTTTCTCTTTTAAAATATCATATGACATTTATATACCCTCACATTTTCTTTTTATTATCTCCATAGCCACCTCTGTAATTTTCTTTTTGTCATAATTCAGAGTGGATATATCGATTTTTTCAAACTCCTTTTCCCTTATAAACCAGGTTACCTGTCTCTTGGCATAATGCCTTGTATCCTGCTTTATAAGTTCTATAGTCCTGTCCTTATCAGTGCATCCGTCGTAGTAATCCACTACTTCCTTATATCCTATGGCCTGAATGGCAGTACAGTTTCTTGGAATGTCATTATCAAGAAGAGATTTTACCTCTTCGAAGAGACCGTCTTCAACCATTTTATCTACTCTCTGGTCAATTCGGTCATATAATCTTGATCTGTCGTCATTTAAAAATATGCATGCCGCATTATATTTATATTCTCTGCTCTCTTCCTGTTTGTTGTGAACAGACATTTTCTCACCAGTGAGATAGTTATACTCGAGAGCTCTGATTACTCTTTTAATATTGTTCTTATGAACTGTATCTGCATAATCCTTATCGATTATGAGAAGTCTGTTGTAGAGTTCATCTCTGCCCTCTTCAGTGGAAGCCTTCTTATCAAAATATTCTCTGAGCAGATAGTCCGTATTCTCTTCTGTGAAATCCACATCCTTTAATACGGCCTGAATGTAAAAACCCGTACCGCCAACCATAATAGGCAGTTTACCACGGCTTAAAATATCATCAATGGCTTCATTGGCCATATTTTTAAAATCATTTACATTAAAGTTAACATCCGGCTCAACGATATCTATTAAATGATGTGGAATTCCTTCCATCTCCTCTTCAGTTACCTTGGCCGTACCCACATCCATGGCCTTATAAATCTGCATGGAGTCGGCACTTACAATTTCACCATTTAACTTTTTAGCCAGTTCAATTCCAAGAGCACTCTTTCCAACAGCTGTAGGACCTGCAATCACCACTATGTTATCTTTTTTATTCATCATAAAATTAAACAATCCTTTTGAATTTCTTTTCAATCTCGTACTTACTCATTGAAATAAGAGTAGGTCTTCCATGTGGGCAGTTATATGGATTTTCCGCTGTCATAAGCTCGTTGATAAGGCTTTCTGCCTCTCTGAAGCTTATGGCATCATTTCCCTTTATGGCAGCCTTACATGACATTGAAGCAAGTTTTTCCATTAAAAGTGTCGGTGTCATATTGGTTCCTGTATCAGAAAGAGAATCAAGCATATCTATAATCATCTGCTTATAGTCCGCCTTTGGAAGAATGGCAGGAACAGACATTACTCTTATACTTGAATGGCCGAATAATTCTATTTCATAGCCTATGCTGTTAAATGCATCAATTATTGTTTCATCTTCTAACATTGATTCAACAACAGGATCCACATTTATGACAAATGGCATAAGAAGTCCCTGACTTGCAACTTCTCTTGAATTAATCTGCTTCATAAGGCGCTCATATAATATTTTCTCGTGAGCCGCATGCTGATCCATAATATAAAATGTATTGTCATGCTCAATAAGCCAGTATGTTTTAAAGAGCTGTCCGATAACTCTTATCGGCTTGCTCTCTTCAACATTTTCTATGGTCTGCTGAATAAAATTCTTTTCTGGGAATTCAGGAAGGTCGTCCTTGTGGAATACAAAACCATCTACATTTTCAGACGCTAATGCTTTTCCTGTTCTTGCTTCATGCTTATGTTCTGCATTCTGAATAAGTTCTCCAAACAGACTGTCAGCTTTCTTCTGATCATTATCCTTATGGTCATTGCCCAGATTCAGAGTTTTAAGACGTTCGCCGTCTTTATCAAGAGCATATCCTAAGGTATGTTCTCCGATGATTTTCCCAAGGTTACCTGTTGCGGGACCTGCAAATGTTGCTGGCTGAGTCCGGTTATTTCCTGCATTTTCTATGTTTAAACCATCCGGCTTAGTTTCAGATGTCACACCTTTCTGTGTGCTGTCCGCCTGAATGTTCATCTGGCTGCTCAGCTGACTTTCGGCTCTGTCTTCCTTCTTACTGTCTATATGGACATTTGGAATAATATTTGACTTTGTAATTGCATTCTTTAATACAGTTGTAATAATACTTGCAATTCTCTCTGAATCTGAAAGTCGTAATTCCTTTTTGGCAGGATGTACATTTACATCGATTAAGGAATTATCTATCTCAAATGAAATGGCAGTAAATGGGAAATTATGAGGCATAATATATCCCTTATAGGCTTCCTCAATGGAATTACCTATTACATCATTTGATATAAGTCGGCCATTTATCCAGTAGTTTTCAAAACTTCTGTTACCTCTGCTGACCATCGGCTTTCCGATATATCCCGTAAAGCTTATTCCATCTTCCTTACAGCTTACTTCAACAATGTTTGTGGCGATTTCCCTGCCATATACCATGTATATAACTTCTTTAAGATCGCCGCTTCCGCTTGTCTGGAGCTTTACCTTACCGTTAACCGTAAGCTTAAATGAAATGTCAGGTCTTACCATAGCCTGTCTCTCTATAAAACCTACTATGTATGAACCCTCTGTTCCTGCATTTTTAAGGAATTTATATCTGGCAGGAGTATTATAAAAAATATCTTCTACCGTAATACTTGTTCCCTCAGACAGACCCATTTCATTTTTCTCATTCTTACCATCAATGATGGAACATGAGATTCCAAGATCATCATAAGCTGTTTTTGTATTCAGAGTTACATTAGCAATAGAGGCGATACTTGACATAGCCTCGCCTCTGAATCCCAAACTATGAATATCAAACAGATCTTCCGCACGCATAAGCTTACTTGTGGCATGTCTTTTAAATACATTGTCTATGTCATCTCTGCTAATGCCGCTGCCGTTATCTGTTACACGGATAAGCTTCTTCCCACCGTCCTGAATTTCAACACTTATGGATGTAGCTCCCGCATCAATTGAATTCTCAACCAATTCCTTTACAACAGAGAGAGGTCTCTCAACCACCTCCCCCGCTGCTATCTTATTAATTGTATCCGAATCTAAAATATGTATAGACATATTGCACCTATACCTTTCTGTAAAACCCCTACGGATAAAACATCTGCAGGGGTATACATATGGACAGTTACGTCTTAAATTAAATCTTTAACGCTTTCCTGAAGATCCATAAGCTTCTTTAACGCATCAAGTGGAGTTAAATGATTAATATCAATGCTTTTTATATCTTCAATAAGCTTCTGATGTTCTTCCGGAATGTGATAAACATTTGTACTTTCCGCAACAGCATCATTTTCAGTGTCATTGTCAAAAAATGACAGCTGATTTCTGTTTTTAATATTATTTTCTAAGGATTTATCTCTAGTATAAATAAATCTTTCATCTTTCGAATATTCTGCAAGTAAGATTTTAGCGCGTTCAATAACAAGCTTTGGTACACCTGCAAGTTTTGCTACGTGAATACCATAGCTCTTATCCGCTCCACCACTTACTATCTTTCTTAAGAATACAATATCTTCGCCATTTTCCTTTACGGCAATACTTAAATTCTTAAGACATGGAATATCATCTTCAAGTTCTACAAGCTCATGGTAATGAGTTGCAAATAATGTCTTTGCACCACATCTCTTTTCATCAGCAATATATTCCACAACTGCTCTTGCAATGGAAAGTCCGTCAAGAGTTCCCGTTCCTCGTCCTATTTCATCAAGGATAAGAAGACTCTTCTTAGTGGCATTATTTAAAATGCTGGCCACTTCACTCATTTCCACCATAAATGTTGATTTACCTGATGATAAATCGTCACTTGCACCAACTCTTGTAAATATTCTGTCTACCACGCAGATATTTGCAGATGAAGCCGGAACGAAACAACCCATATGAGCCATCAGTGTTATAAGTGCAGTCTGTCTCATATATGTGGACTTACCTGACATGTTAGGGCCTGTAATAAGTGCAATTCTATCGTTTGAATTGTTAAGTTCAGTATCATTTGCAACAAATGTATTTTCCTGAACCATTTTCTCAATAACAGGATGTCGGCCATTCTTAATTACAAGATCACCGCCTGCATTTATTCGAGGTCTTACATATGCATTCTGGCTTGATACTTTGGCAAGACCTGTATATACATCAAGTCTTGCAATTCCATATGATATTTTCTGTAATCGCTCAGCTTCTCCTGCTATCTTTTCTCTTACGGCGATAAATGTCTCGTATTCAAGACCTGACATTTTCTCCTGCGCACCGAGAATCATATCCTCAAGTTTCTTTAACTCAGGAGTTATGTATCTTTCCGCATTTGTAAGAGTCTGCTTTCTTATCCACTCTTCAGGAACTTTATCCTTATAGGAATTAGTAACCTCAAGATAATATCCAAATACCTTATTGTATTTTATTCTGAGATTTTTAATTCCTGTCTTTTCTCTTTCTTCGCTTTCAAGCTTACTGAGCCACTCTGTTCCATTTGTCTTGGCACTTCTGTACTCATCTATTTCCTGAGAAAATCCATCCTTGATTATTCCGCCGTCTCTTATTACAAGAGGAGGATCATCCACAATGGCATTTTCAATGAGGGCCTTAACATCAGAGCAGTCGCATAAGCTGTTAAAGCATTCCAGAATCAGAGCATCATTATATCCTGAAATAACCTGCTTAATGGCCGGTATAAGGCTTAGTGATCTCTTAAAGCTTACAAGGTCCTTTGGCATGGCACTTCCAGTACAGATTTTTCCAAGAAGTCTCTCAATGTCATAAACCTGACCGAGATATTCCCTGAGTTCTTCTCTGTCTATAGGATTTTTAACAAATGCCTCTACCGCATCAAGTCTTTCATTGATACCTCTTACACTGCATAAAGGCTGCTCAATCATACTTCTGAGAAGTCTCTTACCCATTGCAGTACTGCTTTTATCAAGTACTCCGAGAAGTGAACCTCTTCTTGATTTATCATTGATTGTTTCAACAAGCTCAAGGTTTCTGCATGTTGAAGAATCAATAATCATATACTGCTTTGGATCATATGGAATAATATCCAGAATATGCTTAGATGCATTTTTCTGAGTTTCATCTATGTAACGGAGTACTGCACCTGCTGATATTAAGCCTATTGAGAGATTTTTAAAGAGGGCATCATCCCTGTCTCTGCCTGTATGAGCCTTTAATGTTTCATATGCGAACTCGTTGTCAAAATATGAATTATCAAGAGTTGAAACTGCAATATTTAACTTAATTGACAGCTCTCTGATATCTGCACCACTCATAAGGAAATATTCATTTGTTACAAGCTCTGCAGGAACTATTCTGTTAATTTCATCCATTAAAACAGATACTTCCTTAACCTCTGTAACAAAGAATTCACCTGTAGTGTAATCCACATATGATATTCCGAATTTATCGCCTAAATATGCTATACACATGAGATAGTTGTTCTTACTCTCATCAAGTACGGCAGTGTCATCAAGAGTACCAGGTGTAATAATCTTTATTACATCTCTCTTAACAATATCCTTAGTCTTTTTCGGATCTTCCAGCTGTTCACAAATGGCAACCTTGTGTCCGTTCTTAACAAGTCTTGAAATGTATCCGTCTGCAGAATGAAAAGGAACGCCACACATTGGCGCTCTTTCCTCTAAACCGCAGTCTCTTCCCGTAAGTGTTAATTCCAATTCCTTTGATACGGTTACGGCGTCATCAAAAAACATTTCATAGAAGTCACCGAGTCTGTAGAACAATATACAGTCTTTATATTTCTCTTTTGTATCAACATAATGTTGCATCATTGGAGATAACATAACATCCTCCGGTTATACAATCGTTCCAAAATAGTAGAATCCCTTAGATTCATCTATATGTACATCTATTATTTTACCTATTAAATCCTCGTCACCCTTAAAGTGAACAAGCATGTTGTTGCTGAGTCTTCCGGATAAATATCCCTCAAGCTTCTCATTTTTACCTTCCACAAGAACATCCATAGTCTTTCCTGCAAGGTCATCATTACATCCTGAGCTTTCCTTTACAGTTTCAAGAAGTCTGTTAAATCTCTCTGTCATAACTTCTTCAGGTACCTGATCCTCAAATGTAGCTGCAGGAGTACCTGTTCTCTTTGAATACTGGAATGTAAATGCTGAAGAATATCCGACTTCTTTTACAAGGCTCAATGTATCTTCAAAGTCTTCCTCTGTTTCACCAGGGAATCCCACAATAAGGTCTGTAGTAATGGAAATATCAGGCATAGCTGTTTTAATCTTATCAACTAATGCAAGATAGTCTTCTCTTGTGTAATTTCTATTCATTTTCTTAAGAATATTACTGCTTCCTGACTGGGCAGGCAGATGAATGTGTCTGCAGATTTTCTTTGAATTTGCCATTACTTCAATAACTTCATCACTGAGATCCTTAGGATGAGGAGTCATAAATCTGATTCTCTGTAATCCATCAATCTTTTCAATCTCACGAAGAAGTGATGCAAATGTAACATTTCCATCTAATCCCTTGCCATATGAGTTAACATTCTGACCTAAGAGACATACTTCAACAACACCTGTTTCAGTAAGTCGCTTTATTTCGTCAACGATGTCCTCTACCGGTCTGCTCTTCTCTCGTCCTCTTACATATGGAACTATACAGTATGTACAGAAATTGTCACATCCGTACATAATGTTAACTCCTGACTTGAAGCTGTACTTTCTCTCTGTAGGGAGTAATTCAACAAATTCCTTGCTCTCTTCCCATACGTCAATAATGCTGTTGCCTGATGTAATGCGGGCATATAAAAGTTCTGCAAGCTTATATACATTAAATGTACCAAAAATAAGATCTACAAATTTATATGATTCCTTGAGTTTCTCAACAATGTGAGGCTCCTGACCCATACATCCGCAGAGACCGATAATCATTTCCTTATTTTTCTTCTTTATTGTATTTAAATAACCAAGTCTTCCGAATACTCTTGTATCTGCATTTTCACGAACTGTACATGTGTTATAAAGTACAACATCAGCCTTTTCTGACTCAGTTAATTCATAACCTGCCGCCTTTAAGATCCCCTTTAATTTCTCAGAATCTCTTTCATTCATCTGACAGCCAAATGTAACAACACAGGCAGTCATTGGTCTGCCTTTTTCCTCAGACTGCTTCTGTACTATTTCTTTTAACTTTTCTATGCATTCTTCTTGAATTTCCAGAACATTATCTATTCCGTTACTCATTTTCTTATCTGTCCATTTCCGTAAATAATATATTTATATGATGTAAGCTGTTCAAGTCCCATAGGGCCTCTTGCGTGCATCTTCTGTGTACTGATCCCAATTTCAGCACCGAAACCAAATTCCATACCATCACTGAATCTTGTAGATGCATTTACATATACGCAAGCAGCATCTATCTCATTTAAGAATCTCTGTGAATTTGAATAATTTTCAGTAACTATACACTCTGAATGACCTGTCGTATATCTGTTGATATGGTCAATTGCAACATCAAGATCATCCACAACCTTAATAGAAATAATATAGTCTAAATATTCTGTTCCCCAGTCTTCTGCTGTGGCAGGTACTATTCTCTCATCAATGCTTCTTGCAGTTTCATCACCGCGCATTTCTACAGGGTGCTTAACAAGTCTGTCAGCAAGAGCCGGGAGAAGCTTTTCTGCAATATTCTTATGTACAACAAGAGATTCTGCAGCGTTACATACACCGATTCTCTGTGTCTTTGCATTTTCAATAATGTCGATTGCCATGTCAATATCTGCAGACTCATCAACAAATATGTGGCAGTTTCCTGTACCTGTCTCAATTACAGGAACAGTTGCATTCTTAACTACAAAATTAATAAGTCTGCCGCTGCCTCTTGGAATAATCAGATCAATATAATCAGTAATGTTAAGCATTTCAGTTACATATTTTCTGTCTGTATCACTGATGAACTGAAGTACGTCATCATCGAAACCGTGCTTTGAAAGTGCAGTCTTAATTGTTTCAACAATTGCTGTGTTAGAGTGAATACAGTCTGAACCTCCACGTAAAATGCAGGCATTTCCTGATTTGAAGCATATTGCAAATGCATCTGATGTAACATTTGGTCTTGACTCATAAATCATACCAACAACACCGATTGGCACTCTCATCTGTCCAATCTTAATTCCGTTTGGTCTCTCCCACATATGAATAACTTCACCGATAGGATCATCTAAAGATGCAACCTGTCTTACACCCTCAGCCAGGCCTTCAATTCTCTCAGGAGTAAGTGTTAATCTGTCAAGCATGGCCTTAGACATGCCGTTATTAATACCATTTTCCACATCCATCATATTAGCCGCGAGAATGCTGTTGGAAGACTGTACAATGGCGTCAGCCACAATGTGTAAAGCTCTGTTCTTTTCGCTGCTTCTCATCTTAGCAAGTTTTCTTGAAACATTTTTGGCCTTTTCGCCGAGTTCAACCACACTTATCATATATTCCCTTTCTTTGTTATAAATCAATCTGATTATCTGGATATAACACCATCATTTGAAAATATTGCGTCTATCTTAAAGTCATGCTCTTCTGTCGGAACTTCATCAACAATTTGATAGCCATGACAGTACCCCGCCTTGTAAATATTCATGTCCTTTGTCTGGGTAAAGAATCTGTCATAGAAACCTCCGCCGTATCCGATTCTGTAGAGATTCTTTCCAAATACCACTCCCGGAACAAGCATAAATCCGTCTTCACATACATCAGGAAGATCATCTGAAGGTTCTAAAATGCCATAATTACTTTTAATAAGCTCATTTAAGTCTTTAACTTCCTTAAAGACCATACCTCTGTCTGTCACTCTTGGAAGAAGGAGTCTTTTGCCATTCTCCAGTGCATTATTAATTATAATAGATGTATCAATCTCTCTTCCAAATGAAACAAATGCATAAACAACATCTGCTGATTTATATTCCTCACAGTCTTTAATTATTCTATCGGATGCAACTCTGGAGTGTGCTTTTAAGTCTTCTTCACTTAACTCATCATGCAGCTTATTTACCTGTTTTCTCAGATTCTTCTTCAGTTCTTTTAAGTTCTCCATCACGTTCCTCCTCTAAAAGGATCAGAAGCTCATCACTATTCTGTATATAGTCAAAAAATCGTCTGTTCTCCATCAATATACGTTTGTCGTCTTCATATATTCCCGGATATCTGTAAACAGTAACCATTTCAGTATATTTCTGCCAGAAGAATTTTCTTACATATTCATTCATTACGATAAATGTATCATCGATATATAAGACCTCATCACCTTTTTTTAATTCCATAAGTTCACTCTGGGTTCCGAGGTTTACTATCTTATATTCGCCATTGGCATTAGTAATAACGATTGGTTCTCCGCCTACCAGGAAGATTTTTTCTATTCTGGATTTTTCATTAATATTATAATTTATCCGTATACGCTTAGAGTTGGACTCGCTGTCATATACAATAACCTGCTCACTCTCATCTTCTGCATTTACTTTCATATAGTAAATATATTTACCGGATACACCGAGATTAGTAATGTAAGTGTCATCTGTGGACTGCTCAATGAAATTATATAAATCCGTTCCGATATTTACAGATATTTCCGAAATAAATTTATTAATAAGTATTGTTCCGATATATGTGACAGGTGAATAGTCACTACCAATCTGAATGGCACAGTTATTCCCATGATATGAAATAATCTTCTCAATTCCATATGTGGAAAGAACATCAATATCAACACTTATGGGTTTATCCAGAAGCTGTCTGTAAATGCACAATTCATATGGTTTTTCTTCATCAAATGTCTTTTCCTGAATAAGGATATTATTTTCATCCAGAACAAATGCCTTAATTCTTCCGTCAGCCTTTTGTATATCCAGATTATATTCCGCAATAATTCTGTTGGAATCATCTAAATAGTTATAGCTGTAAAAATATATAAGAAATCTGTTATAGCCGATATTTACTGCATTTGTATAAACGATATAGTCTCTGTCTTTTTTGGCATATTCTATATCTGCAATATCAAGCTTTGGAATCTCCACTGCCACATCAATTTTGTAGTTCTTTTTGTAATTATATACATACATTCTGTATTCAGAAAATCCCGCAAATGAATCTTCTTCATAATTGATAACCTGAAGTGTCGTATCGTTGATTCTTTCGCATTTATCGGAATTTAAATTTCTAATAACTACTATATCCAATTATTTACAGTCCTTTGATACAAATAATGTGCCGATTTTCTCACCCTCAATAAGCTTTCTTATATTGTAAGGGTTTTCTCCATTAAGAATAACAACATCTATACCTTCAGCTGTTGCAAGTTTTGCAGCTGCAAGCTTAGTTGCCATTCCGCCTGTACCTACGCCGCCTTCTTCAGTTCCCTTTGCCATGCTGTCAAGTTCTTCTGTAAACCTGTCTATTTCATACATAAGCTCTGCATCAGGATTCTTTCTTGGATCGTCAGTATACATACCGTCAATATCTGACAAAATAACAAGAAGATCAGCATCTACAAGCTTTGCAACAATGGCTGATAATCTGTCATTATCACCAAATGTATGTACATACTTAATTTCCTCTGTGGAAATAGAGTCATTTTCATTAACTACAGGAATTGCTCCAAGTTTGAAAAGCTCATTAAATGTATTGAGGGCATTAACTCTTGATTCCTCATCCGCTAAAATAATTTCAGTAAGAAGAACCTGTGCAGTATTAATACTGTACTCAGCAAAAAATCTCTGATAATGTGCAATAAGCTTTGCCTGACCGATTGCTGCGCAAGCCTGCTTAAAGCTTAAAGTATTACTGTTATTATTTCTTGTAAGTGAGTTTCTGCCTGTTGAAATGGCACCTGATGAAACGAGACATACATCATTTCCTGCATTTCTTAAATCTGCCAGGATTCTGGCCAGTTTCTCTACCTTACCAATGTTAAGCAATCCAGTATCGGCATACATAAGAGATGATGAACCGATCTTAACTACTATTCTTTTTTTATCTTTTAATCTTGCTCTTACATCCGACATATATTTCTCCTTGTGGCAAAAGATTATTGTAAACGATTATAGCATAATATATTAATTTTTATTAAATGTATTAACAAGGTACATATCCGCATCTAACCTTGCAACGGCCACTCCGTCAATTAAAAAGAAACCATTTTCAATATCTGAAAATTCAATAACAGATGATACATCTTCCTCTTCTTCATCCATCTGATAATCCTCAAATATCTTAACGTTTTTAGCCTCTATGTTGAAGTTGTCCACATATCCGCAAAAATCAAACTGCGGAATGGTAACAAATATTTTTCTTCTGACTGTACAGCCTCTGTCCTTGTAAAAGGTAATATTTAACTTAAGGTTATCCATTGTCGGATAGTTATACTTCAGTTTCATATATCCATTTTCAAATCCCAGATGGATTATGGCATCCAGTGATGATGATAATGAATCATTTGCAAGCTTAATTCTGTCATTCTCCGCCTGCTCTACCATAGGCTTAATGTCTCCCATGGCCATTTCTATATCATTATATAATTTCACCCTGTCAGGAGTATTGATTTCCCTGCTGCTTATGGCAAATTTTGCCTGAAGGTAAAAGAAGTATGCAAAGGTTAAATCAATATCCGCAGTACCGATACCAAATCTTGCAATATTGCCCATTCTGTAGGCAATATCCGCAAAATCCTCGCTGATATTATTGTTTGTTACATCATGAAGAAGCTCAATATAAATTCTCTTTAATACACTTGTTCCAAGGATTTCATCCTGCCAGACTCCCTGACCATTACAGTACATATCAGATAATCTGAATGTGGATTCAGGTAACATTGCATCCGCACCTATGGAAAAGCATTTAAAGGCCTTGTCGTAATCCGGCACACCGCCGTTACATTTTCCGAAATAGTAAATACAGCCAAGCATTTCTGCATATACAGGCTCCGGCGCCTTCTCCATAAGTTTCTCGAGGCACTGCTCGGCCACATGGTAATCAGTTCCATATATAGGATTGCCCTTGTTGTAGCAGGCAAATGCCTTATATCTCAATGTGTACACATCATTTTCAAGACATCTCTCATCAATATATATTTTTAATTTCTTCTTGATATCTCCGTCGGCTTTATCTATTCTTCCGGTCTCAAGCCAGTACATAAGAAAGAAACTCTTCTGAAATGTAGTAAATTCCTTCTCTAATATAGGTTTATCTTTATTCTCAATGTAAATGCTTATCTCATTTACCACATCATCAAGTTTAAAAATATCTGTTTTATCAATGAAAATCTGGGACATTATAAAAATACAGTCCGAAACGACGTGCTTATCCTCCGGAAAGTCTGTTACATCGTCATTAATGCTTACCTGAAAGATTTTATCCAGTCCCACAAAGTTATATAAATTGTTATATATTTTCACAAACCAGTTCTCTTTAAATGAATCCAAATCTTCATTTTTTAAAATATGATTGTGGATTGCCATATCTATATCGTCAGTTGTAATGATATAGTCCTCATCAAAAATGGCATATGCATATGGCTTTCCATGCATAAGCTCATCGTATGATATTTCGTATCTGCAAAATGATCTTAAATCATCTTTATTGATAACAACCGGTTCAACATATTCCAGCTTATCTTCTTTAAATGTATATAATTCCCCATCCTTCTCATCCAAAAGGACAATTTTTATATACTCTCCTATAATGTTTCGTATCACACCGGTCTTTTCAGTTTTCTTGACAGAAACCTTTACAACGTCTCCTATATTAAACTTTTTCATGTTTACCTTCCGCACAATATTAATAGTTTCTATTCTACCATATTATTTATGATGTGAATAAAATTTATGGTTACTTTTACATAGTAAAAATGATATTATTTTAACTAATATGCTACTTTTGATGCAATAAATTTGATCTTATAAATATTCAAGAGGTATCTATAATGAAAATAGGTGTTGTTGACGTAGGCGGCGGTCTCAGAGGTATTTATGCCGCCGGAATATTTGACTATTGTTTAGATAATGACATTAATTTTGACACTTGTATCGGAGTTTCTGCAGGAAGCGCAAATGTAGCTTCATATGTTGCCAAGCAGAGAGGAAGAAACTACAAGTTCTACGCAGAGTACTCATTCAGAAGATCATATATGAGTCTTACTAACTTTATCTTTAAAAGATCATATATCGATCTCGAATACATTTACGGAAAGATGAGTAATACCGGCGGTGAATACCCTATCGATTACGAAAATCTTATGGCCAATCCGGCTGAAATGATCGTTGTCGGTACAAGAGCACGTACAGGTAAGCCTATGTACTTTGACAAGTCAGACATGTCAAAGGATCATTACGAGATTTTCATGGCTTCATCAGCAATTCCTTATGTATGTAAGCCTCATGCAGTACACGGTTTATATTACTTTGACGGTGCATTAGGTGACCCTGTTCCTATCAAAAAGGCTTTTGAGCATGGATGCGATAAGGTTGTTGTAATTCTTACAAAGCCAATAAGCGCATGTGAAGATGTTTCTGAGCAGGATATGAAACTTGCCAAAAAGATTGAAAAGAAGTTTCCTCAGGCTGCTGCAAGCTTAAGAACTAAGGCAAGAAGATATAAGGAAGGCGTTGAATATGCCCTTAAATGCCAGGAAGAAGGCACTGCTTTAGTTGTATACCCTGATGATACATGTGGCGTAGACACTGTAAAACGTAATAAAGAAAACTTCGACAGATTCTACAAAAAGGGATACGAAGACGCAAAAATTATTAAGGATTTCGTTAAACAGTAATCCTGACAAGCCATGAGCCGGCATTGATTTATAAAGCCGTATATTTTCTAAGTTTTTACTTTTTGAGTCTTTAGCTTTATAAAGTCATAATTTTTAATTAAAAAAGCTGTAAGTATTGAGATTTCAATACTTACAGCTTTTATTGTATGAAATGGTTAGGAATAATTTAGAATTATAAGTTCTCTAATACATCTAAGATGTGCTGGTATTCAACGATTTTTTCCTTTAATACGTCCTTAGTAGCCTGGATCTTTGCAAGCTCCTTCTCTTCGCTCTTATCGTTAAGACCGATACCACTTAAGAGGTGGTGAGCACCTTCAGGTGTAGCTTTCATTTCCTCAAATGTCTTGTTACCATTCTTCTTTGTATCTTCTGAGAATGCCTTAAGACCTGCACGTACCTCTTCAAGAGCTTCTTCGTCATAACCTAAGAATGTAAGCTCTGAAATGATGTCAGCGATGAACTGAAGCTTTCCGTACTTATCAACATTGCTTTCTGCAACACTTGCGCCGATTACGTCTGCCCAATCCTGGAATGCCATAGCATCTGATACAGGAACGATGTTCTTCTCAAGAAGCTCCTTAGCGAAAATTCCTGCGTTCTCATCGATCTGGTCAAATGTTACATTTTCAAATTCATCATTCTTACCGAAGTTTCTGATGTTACCTGTGTAGTAATGAACCTTGTTCTCACCTGTTCCGTTATCCTTGTGGCAAACACCGATCATAACGCTGTCGTTATCGTCTGCAACTTCCATTTCCTTAAGTCTTGCAAGAGCATTTGTTAACTCTTCCTTCTCTTCTGCTGGTGCATTGTCACTAAGAACTGCGTTAACTACTTCTTCTATTTCTAATTCGTTTAAAATATCCTGAACTGTCTTACTCATTATTAAGAACCCCTTTGTATTATCGTACTATTTAATATGGTCTTTTCTTGACGACCTGTATGTAATTATATTAGTAATGATTATCAGTCTTTACAATACACACTTATAATAGATTGTATATTGTATTGCATGCAATTTAATTGAATAATACATTTTATATAAGACAAAAAAATAAGTCCATTGACAAGACCGCACATCAAATCAAAGGACCTATATAAAGTACACCGTCAGGGGCTCGAACCCTGGACACCCTGATTAAGAGTCAGGTGCTCT
>OLQK01000056.1_pt1 | contig 136531 bp, 151 predicted proteins | sample 1672501 | NCBI WGS metagenome assembly OLQK01 (sample SAMEA3136693, study PRJEB25190) | human gut metagenome | biome: human gut; feature: human-associated habitat; material: faeces | place: Austria | collected 2013
CATGCAAAAAACTATGCTGTTTATGCCGTATAAAAGCATTATATACTAAAAAAATTAAGTTGTGTATCTCCGAAAATAGAATTTAATCCCGCATAAAATCAAGGTATGTTAGAATGTAGAATTTACTTTTTCATTCAAGCTTCAAAACCGATGAAGGCAATAGCCCGATTTATTCGACACGAGCCCGTAAATGCTCTTCGGAAAATACTCTTCAACTGGGACTGATTCCCTTGCCGCATCGAAGAGGCCGGATTTCAAGGCATGAATTATCCGCTCTTCCGCAACTACCGCCATGAGCTCGCAGTTACTCAATGCGAAGAATATGATCTTCTCCGTGCCGAATAATTTGGCGGCACTCTCCCATACCGATGACAAGAGCAGCGCCGAAGCCCCTCCAACTCCCCCGCTCAGCCTACCGATCTCCAACATAGCGAGCTGCCCCGTTGTGCCGGTGAAGCCGATCCGTATATCCGATTTGAGGTTGCGGGATGCATATTCGAACAGCTTCCCTCTCGGCAAGCCGAATGTATCGAGATTGTCATACGTCACGATTGCGGCCGCGTAGCCGTCCGTTTCGGATTCACCCTCGACGACGTAGGTGACAAGCAGATCGAGATAGCGATCGTAGATGATCCCCAGCTCGTCATAGCCGTCAGCCTTCCAGGCCGGCGACAGCACCGGATAGATCCTGTACGGTATGACTTCTTTAGCAGGGACCTTATATACCCCGTATTCCATATCAAGGTCGCATATCGGCTGCCCCACATCGAACGCATCAACCATTTCATTTCCCATCCGATCTCCTATCGGATGGAAGCGGCGATACCCACCGCGCCACATCCTTCCCATATTCAATTCCTCCTGTAATGCTTTGTGTAATAGTACTATAGCATCATGAGGATACAATTGATATACGGACATCGATGTACGAAGCATTTCGATGTTTTTCGATACGAAAAGAAGCATGGCATGAAAAGAGGGAAGCCGATCGGTGGCTTCCCTCTGCTGAAACTAGCGCGTTTCTTCCGTTATGCTAATGTCATCTTGCTGCTTCGGAAGCTGCAAGATTCTATCCCGTTTTTGTTCAAGGTTGACGCTTCGTGAGGCTGAAACATCGCGCACATGCACTTGAACTTTGCCGATGTTCCGTGCGATGCGTTCCTCGATGATGTCTAAACGAGCTTGAATACCTTCGTTGCCTTTGGAAAGGATGTCCCTTGCCTCCTGTGCGAAACCTTCCAGTCTGGTACCGTCAAACCAACCATATTCCTTGAAGAGGGAGAGTTGTCGGTCTGGACTCATTCCCTTAGGTCCGAACGGCTTCGCTATATAGCTATCCTCTGCAGCGATATTGTACGCGCGGCACCACAGGCTCGTCCCGTTATCGAAAATCGGCGCAAGCCTTGTAAATTCAAGTGTTTCAACATTTCGGATTACCCCGAAGTTACGCCAGTGCCGGTCTTGATTGGCAAGGATGTAATCACAGGTGAACATTTTTGCCAGACCTTCCTCTACATTGTTGAGACCAAGGCTCTTGTAGGTGTCCACCAGAAAGTCATAGTCACTCATAGAATCAGGTTTCTTTCGTGTTGAAAGTACGTCATATGCGGTGACTAGCTCCTCATCCTGTCCGAGCATGTTCTCACATGCGGAATAGATTCGTCCCTTCTCCTCAAATAGGAAGTAGGGGATGTAATCGTTTCTGCTTAGCAGGCAGTCATATAGCGCCGTCGCCACAACTTCGTTCAGAACCTCCTGCCGTGTCGACCCAGTCCCGCCTTTCACGAGGAATCGCTTGCCATTGACGATCTTCCATTTTTTATTGAGATCGCCACCAAGCGTCGAGTTCGGCGACATCAGGTTCGGATTGCCGGACGATTCCTGTCCAAGAGTCAACATTCCAAGATCGTCTGTAAAGTCATTGTCGAAGAAATTGACATCCTCCCATTTCAAAGGATTCTTACTGTCGTTGATCCAGTAACGATCAGACAGCGAAAGTCCAAAATTCTCCTCCGCCAGTTCCAACGTGCTATTGAGATTCAAAGAATCGAGAAGTTGCTGAATCTGATGTCGGGACGCCGGAATCGCACGCCGACGCCACCAGTCGTTGAGCGCACGCCTGGTCACGATACCTTTTGAATCAGCGAGAGCCACGGGTGCATATTTGAGATCATGAACATCAACAACCTTCACCACTGCGTGAATATCGCGGTCATATCTGAAGGAAACAACGGGGTGGTTCTTGTTCATCAATGTGTATTCAGCCATTTTCATGATTTCCCCTTTCGATATACTAATACAATAATACCATTACCGGCACGACGATTCAATCTAGAGCGCTCGACTTGATTCTAGACATTCGAGCAGCGCGAATCAGATGCCACCCGAATGCCCCGAAGGGGCTCCGCCCCTTTATCGAGGGCGGATAACTGAAAGACGGTACTCGCCGTCCGCAAGGCGCATCGGATAGATACTGTCCGTAAGCCGTTCCTCCAGCGCGACTTCCATCTCATTGATTTCATGAACCATTGCGAGAAGCGTTTCCGGTTCACCGGCTGTCTGCGCTACAACAATGACCTCTGAAATGCTCGATGGAAGGAAGACAAGGCTATCGGTCCCGAACATCTTGGCAAGTCTCCTGCGAACCGACGGGAGCAACATCGCCGCCGCCCCGCCGAACTGGTTGTCTTTCCTGGCAGCCGCAACCATCTTGAAGCCGGATGCGTCATCACGCAGCGTCATGAAATCGACAATCCCTTCAAGGTTGGCAAATGCAGCCTCTCGGATCTTTTGACGGGAAATTCCGAAAGTCTCAAGATGGCTGTCTTGAAGTCGAATCGTCCCGATTCCATCATTCATCTGCATCAGTTCGACGCGATATGTAATCAGCATGTCGAGATATCGATCGAATGTGATACCGGCCTCCGTAAAGCTTTCCATATTGTTTTCGGATACGACAACTGGATAGATTTTCTCGAACAGCTCGCCGCTCTTGAAAAAGGCGTTCAGCCTCTCCCCGATCGTCTCCTGGTCTTCCGTCACACAGTATCTTCCATCGAGATCGTTCAGGGTATCGAAAAGCTCCTCGTCCGGCATCTGCGCCCAGCGCTCGTTCTGGTAAACGTTTACAGACACCCTTGTTCCGGCATCCAAGGTGTACCCACGCTCGATACCATTGTTTAGCGTCTTCTCAGCGTAGCGAAGCCTGAATTTGGCATCCCTCTGTTCCGCGATATGATTCAGCGCCGGCAATCTCATCTCCAGTTCCTCCCTAGTCATCATTCTCTGTCCATTCGTTTCTCTTCTTTCTTCCATTTGGTTTTCCTCCTTGTTTTTCAACCTGCTGTTTTCTTTGGTGCCCTTGCAGGTTCGGCACTCAACATCCGCTCTTCCGTCGGCGCTTCCGAACCCTGTTCAGTTTTCAATGTGCTGGCGATTTCCCGTCGCCGGTATCCGTTCAAGACCACGATGGGACTGAAACGACAAGGGACAAGTGAAACGATGCGCCGTAGGGCAGCCCTTGCGTTTCCGGACCTCGGTGGGCTAGGAAACCCGCGAGCGACGGGGACCGCTCACATGGAACTAACAGGGTCGGTCGTAAAGATGGACAGATGTCGCGGCTTTGACGAAATCCGCAAGCGTTTGCCAAAATACGGTTCAGCAAAAACATGGAGAGAAACGTAATGGTCGGATGAGAATGAGTGGTAGAATCTTACAAAACAGGGAAGGAGGCAAGTGTTTGAGGGAAATCATCGTCGACAGGGGAAATGGAGCCAAGGCATTCGTCCTATTCGAGCTCACCAAAGGCAACATCGCGGAAATCAAGGACCGATACATTCTGGGGCAACTGCGTTCCGCAATCGATAGCCCATGGAGCACTGCCCTTCCCGACGGAATTCGCTCAGCTCTGACACGTTCGGTTTCAGAAGAGATGGAAGACAGATTCCTTCTCGAGAACATGGACAAAGATACCGATAGGAGCGTCAGGAACGCTATCAGGAGTGCCGTGATAAAGGTCAAAGGGCAGCATGGGGTCAAAAACGGACCCTGGACCGATGCATACGGCGATGCCGATGTCCTCGATTATGCCTACCAGGAGATTTTCACGCGATTCAGCGATGGTCCGGGCGTCCTGCTCGATGAAATCGAAATTCCCGAAGGATACCGGATTATCTCAGGTGAGAAATGGGCAAGCGACCTCTCGGGAATCGGACGGGAATGGATCGACGACATCAAGCCCTTCCTCCTGCTGGCGGATAAGACCGGGGAACTCATGATCTGCGACATCATGTCGAAGCAGACCGTGCCAGTCGTCGCCGTCAGAAGCGATTTCGCAGAGCGGTTTGACAGGCTTGCCGACGAAGACGGCATGATCGGCGATAAGTTCTGGACATATGCCTGCATCGCAGAGGCCAAGGGCCGCAATATGACTTTCGATTTCCGCGGTGCGGTATCGAGGGCATTCGAATTGAAGGGGCGAGTCGAAAAAAGCGATTCGCCAGGGCGAGACGATGGAAAGTTGACCGTGAAGGGCGAGATCGCGCGAGCGGGTGCCGATAAACTCGCCGAAGAGGCCAAAAAGAAGGGAGAGTTGTTGCTTGACGGGTGATGCAAGAGAGATCGATTCGACTTGCAGGACGGATGGCAACTCGAATGGGCGATGCGTACCGCGACCCGCATTCCATGCGGTGCCTGGCGGCACCTATGATCCGCTCACCAAGGCTCGCTCGATGGATAGACTTTCAGGATCAAAACGACTAGAAGGAGACGACAAATGACAATGACTAAATTCTCCCGCATCAACAAGCAGCGCGAGGAAATCACCATGCGCGTTCTGGAGGACATGGAGAAAGGCGGTAACGAGTGGAAGAAACCGTGGGTAGAGGCCTCCCCTCTCCCACTGCATAACCCGGTCTCAGGTACCCAATACAGCGGACGCAACTTCCTCTACACATATGTCTACGGCTTGATGCGAGGCTATGCCGACCCGCGTTGGGCTACCGAGAAGCAGATCAAGGAAATGGGCTGGAAAATCCCAGAGAACCTGCAGAACGGACGCGGGGGCATCAATGACGAACTCGGCGTAGGCATCGAGCACTGGGGCATGTACGCCTACATTCCGCGCGTCAAGAAAGACGGAACGCCGCTTACCGACAAAGGGGGCACACAGAAGTTCACCAGGGTCCGCGCCGTCAAAGAGAACGGCGTCTGGGGATGTTACCGTAAAGGCGATAACGGAAAATATGAATTCGAGCAGCTGCCGAGTGGCGTCCATCCGCACCCGGAATGCGACCGCTACTTCAAGGTATTCAACCTCTCACTTATCGAGGGCGTCCCGCCGCTTCCCGTTCCCGACCTCGCGCCGAATGACGATATCGAAGTCGGACTCCTTGCCGACGACGTGATCGCGTCGAGTAGGTGCGAGGTGTTCGAGGGGAGCACCGACGGCGCCTACTACAACTTCGCCAATGACAAGATTTCGGTTCCGTCCCGCGAGGCGTTCAACAGCAATTCCTCGTTTCTTGCCTCACTACTCCATGAGATGGGCCATTCTACAGCGCCCGCACTTGACCGCCAGATGACGGGTGACATGCGCAGCAAGGAATATGCACACGAGGAGATCGTCGCTGAGCTAAGCAGCATCTTCAGCTCCGTCGATCTTGCCGTCAAGGCCGAGACCGACCCCGAGGCCGCCGGTTATGGCGAGCATGTCGCCTACCTCGAGTTCTGGAAGGGGCGTCTCGACAGCGTGGCCGGCACGGACGAATATGAGGCGACCAAGGAAGAACTCTGTGACGATTTCTTCGCCGCCGCTTCCCAGGCATCGCAGGCGACCGACTTCATCATCGACCGCTACGAGCAGGAAGTCGGGCATCCGGCAGCCGGCAAGGAGATCGTGCAGAAGCTCGATATGCCCGAAAAGACGGAACAGGAAGATCGCGCCGGCCGCAGTCTCTCGCACAAGAAGGAAACGGCTCGTGACGCGTCTGCCCACATGCAGGGCGACCGCGCAGACCTTGTGAACATGCGCGATGAAAATGCCATCGGAGCGTAAGCAAAGGGGAATGGGCAATGGCTAAGTTTGATTTCGATAAACCCGTCGCCAGTTTCAGCTGGTATCTGCAGAACGGCAGCGCCGATGACAAAAGGGGTAACCGTCTCCACGTCGGTACCGGACAGAACGCCCAGATCTATTTCGACCCGGAGAGCGGTGAGTTCATCGGCAAACTCAAATATGTCGACGACTATATCGACCTCGCGGACGGCGCAAAGCAGCATTTCGAGCTGCCCCGCACAGCCCGCGAGTATAAACCGAGCGATTTCAGTCCGAAATTCCCGATCTCTAACGTCAAATTTGAAGTAGATGAGTCCGTGAAGGATTTTCTCCACGTCCTGCCGCGCGGTCTCTTCTTCTACCAGAATGAATTCTACGATGCCGTCTTCGGGGACAAGACGGACTACCCGGAATCACTTAAGGATTTTCTCTTCACCCGCACGGGCGACATCGAGGCCGCCGGTGAATTCTATGGAGCAATCGAAAAGTGGCCGCAAAGCGTCTACGGCACCCTCGTGGAAAAGTGCAATGTCGAAAACCGTCCCATTCCGGAATATGAGAACGATCGGGTTCTGCCGCTCGACTACCATAAAGAGCTGCTGGCGTCCCTTAAAGATCATTTCGGATGCGGAGAGAGTAATTACAGGACGTCGGGCGACCTGATCGCTGCCAGGAGCTTCGGCTTATATCTCTCCGGTATCTCGCTTAAGTTCAATCCTCAAGACGTTATCGCGGCTGTAGAACATGCTACCGAGACTGTTCAGGCCGAGCTGGTCCCCTATCTCTCAGACAGCTTCGGACCCGATAGATATCTTCCCTGCGGCTGCCATGTCGCCGTCCAGATGAATAATTCGATTGAAAATGCGGCGCAATCGATCAAGGAGCTGCGGGATGCCGGAGTGGATCTTGACGCCTTGCCGAACCTCAGCTGCGACGAATGCAGCCAGCTCGCCGCCAAAGTCATTCCCTATGCGGAGAATAAAGCGCAACCGGCACCCGACCGCAGCCTGGGACACAAACATGAAGTGAACCGCGATGCGGCGCAGCGGATGCAGGCAAGTCGTGAAAACGCCGTAAGTATGATCGGCGACCATGCGATTCACATGTAAAGGAGCCGAACAGACATGGATACTGAAAAAACTCTCGATCTTAATAAACCGCTCTTCAGCTATAGTTGCTACGAAAGAAACGAGTACGGTTACGGAGACGACTTTATCCACCGCGACGGCGATGGCGTCGACATGCAGGTCTTTTTCAATCAAGCCACCGGTGAGTTCGTCAGCAAGGGCGTGTCGATCTCTGATTTCACCAATCTCGTCGAAGGCAAATCCGCCCGTGACACGAATGCCTGGACTAGGCACTCGCTCGACCCAAAAGAACTCCTTCCAGATGACATCTCCAAAGTCGAAATCAATGATGGGATGTTGGCCTTTCTAAAAACATATAGGTTCAACGTATCCGATGAACACACCGGTGACCCTATCCGACAAGAGGTATATGACTTCGATTTCGAGGATGCCGATTTCTACAGTGCGCTTTACGGTGACGTCGGAAACTGGCCGCCTGCTGTTTTACGGGGAATTGTCGATAGATTTGCCGAGACCGGCACGCATGTGCTCGAATTCAAAAGCGAGTATTCGCTACCGACCGGCTACCATGAAAAACTGTTCGACGCCTTGAAATCATATTTCAAATGCGCCGGCGAGGACTATACGACTATCGATGAAACTATCTATATGGAATACGGCGGCGGAGCCGATGTCGATGGGTACAGCCTGAAGTTCAGTCCCGAAGCCCTTGTCTCGGCAGTTGAAAGCGGCTCCCGCTCGCTCAAAGGTGAACTTGTCCCATTGATAGACTATGAGCTGATCGGCGGAGGCGAAACGTATGAATATCTCCCCTGCGGCTGCCAAGTCGATATTCCCATGAATGATTCCATGGTCGCCGCATCTCAGCTCCTTAGAAATCTGCAGAATGCCGGAGTGGATATCGGCAAACTGCCGAACCTCAGTTGCGACGAATGCAGCCAGCTCGCCGCCAAAGTCATCCCCTATGCGGAGAATAAAGCGCAATCGGCACCTGACCGCACCCTGGGACATAAACATGAAGTGAACCGCGATGTGGCGCAGCGGATGCAAACTGAACGAACGACAGTCAACCAGATCCGTGAAGAAGACACCGTAGGCGAATAGATAAAAGGAGCGAATCGCAATGTCCGATTACATCAAATATATGTACCGCGAATACCTTGAAGGCCGCACCCGTATCAAAAAAGTCAATGAGGACCAGCCATTATTTCCAAACACCGGCGCCGGCCTATTGATCCAAAAAAACAAGCTTACCGACGATTGGACCGCGCTGAACGTCTCCGACGGGCATTATGAGGAGGAGTCTTTCAATCATGAAGCCCTTGCCGCGGCCTTTCTTCAGGGCGCGAATATGGGACAGCTTCGTATGTTAAACGAGATACTTGACCGCGCCCGGCTGAACGGACCATATTGCCTGGAAAACGTCGCCGACGCATTGCTGTCTTTTGCACCGGCGTGCAAGGCCGAATCTCTCATAGAAAAAACCTTCCTGCATTTCATCGAACTTTCCAAGTCCTTCTCCAAGAACGGCGGCATCTACGATCCCGTCCACGGTATCTATATCGAATCCAAAGTCAATGGGATGGGCGATGTCCCACATTTCACGTTATATGATGTGTCGGTCGCAGACATCGAGGAATGTATGGCCTGGGGTATAAAGCACCTCGATGAGGTTCCCGGACAGATCCATGTCGTGAACGGTTCCCCCCCCACATCGCGACAATCTACGTTACGGGTCCAGATGACCGTCGAATCTATGACCTTATCTACACACTTTGCGAAGACGGTCGCTGGTGCGATGTCTCGGAACTCAATGCGGAAACACTCGCCCGTTTCAATGAAGTCATTGCAAAGGCGAACCGCATCGAAGCGGGTATCGTAAAAGATGACGAGTGGCGCGACGGGATGGTCGAGCAGGTGTCGGGGTTCATGGATAAAATCAAGGATATGGATGCAGAGGAGGCGGAAGGTGCCGATACGGTGCTCGCCGAGACATTCAATTCGATTGACGCCCTCTCAACCGATGCTGCGATTGATTTGCTGCGCGTCTATTCGAATTGCGATGCATCCGGACGCGATGCCGTCGCCAAGACGTTCTATGCGTTGTCTGGTGAATCATTCGACTCCTATCTCATGACGGCATCGGAAGTATGCAAGAAAACGCTCGGTATGCTTGAGCCCGACCCGCCGCAGCCTGCAAAGGCGAAGAACCTATCCCAGAAAACAATGTCGTCGCGTGAGGCATCGAATCGACTGTCTGATGAGATCGGCGTGAAGCCCTGCACACGCGATGAAGGCACCGTCGGCGAATAACAAGGAGAATAAAATGACCTCGGGTAATGAGAAAAACACCGCTTCTTCCATCAACGAAAGAATCAAAGACATCATCAGGTTCAGCTACACCAAAGACGAACTTTTCCAAGCACTGCTCTACTCGGATCTTCTGGAAAAAGTGCTTTCCCCAATTGATGTCCAGGCGTTGGAAGACCGCTTCACTCAAATAAAAATCGCGGATGCATACTCCGATTATCGCAACGGCAAGACGAACATTGTAGACATGAATAAAGACAGCGCACTCAAACTCTTGGATAGATTCGGTGACGGTATGACCGGTCCAGATGATGAGGGTCTTTTCCTTATCGACGAGGAAGACGGTATGTTCACGGCAATCGACAATACGACTGGCGACTGCTGGACCGAAAACTTTCCAAGCAGAGCACTCGCCGTCGCGTACCTTTCAGGCTTCGAGTTCGATCTTCTCGATGACTATATCAAGAGGCATTCTGTCGAATCTGCAGCATCGCAAGACGCTTTTAAGGATGACAATCGCACAGCCATCAATCTGTCCCGAAAAACCGCTTCCTCGCGTGAGGCATCGACTCGGCTGTCTGATAAGATCGGCGCGAAGTCCTACACACGCGATGAAGGCACCGTCGGCGACAGCTGATCAGCGAACGGAGGTCTAGTGTTATGACGCAGGTGGTATATGGACAAAAAGGCTACTCAGGCTCCTCAATGAGCGTACGTGCAGCCGAGGCGTATGAACAAGGCGAGATGCCGATCAGCAGATGGACCAAGACTGCAATCATCCAGGCGGTCAAGGACTACTGTTTCGATTTCGACCTGGCTTACGATCCGGATATCGAAAAGAAGACGAAAGCCGAACTCGCTAAAGAATTCCTCGAGTATAAATCTTGGCATCATTCCAGCCGTACCGCCCGCGAGGTCGAGTTTTTCGGTCTCAATGAAGATGCCGTCTGCCGGAGCTTCGAGCAGATGAGCGAGGAGCAGATCATCGAGCGAGATCGACAGATGGCAGATGAACGGGCTGCGCTGGAGGCGCGACTTCAATTCATGAATGCTCGTGAAAAGGAATTCGAGCAGAAATTTGGATGTAACCCATCGAGCGTTCTGGCCTATGAGGCCGTTCATCCCGAGATGTGCACGCGGTTCATCGCACGACGTAAGAACACCGAGATGATTTCTTACCGATTGCCAGCTGAAGCAGTCAAGGCCGGTATGAAAGAAGAACAGGTCTGCCCTCTCGCATATGCCGGGCATAGCCGTGTCGGCTATTTCGACGTCTTCATGCAGGGAACAGGGAAGAAACGGCATTGGGAGGATGTTGACTTCGAGGCTCTTACTGAAAAATTCGATAAGGCTGCCGAGAAGGGGAAGCGTGCGAAAATGCAACCAAAGGCGAGACTCGATGCAAAAAAGACTTGCGTCGATGAAGCGATGAGGGTGATGCAGGAACAAACCGACAATTCAGGCGACAAAGCACAGGAGAATCAAAAATGAGTTTCACAATGGAACAATATAACGAAGCCCTGCTAAGCGTTATCGATAAGAACAAGCGGTATGCAATTGAGGAGTTGCAAAAACCTACAACCGCGTATAAAACCGAGGGATTCAAGAATATCCTATACACCCTGATGGTTGCACCGCAGCTGCAGGACAGTCAATCTGTTCTCGATTTTCTAAATCGGGATACGCTCGAAAGCAGCCTTGCAGAAACCATCAACAACCTTATCGACGAAATCAAAGTCAAAACGAGCGGTAAAACAGACGAACTAACTATCTGTCGGGTTGCTGAGAATCTATATCTCGATTCGTTCTGCCAAGAGCATGACAGTTTGCTAAATGCGATGATCGATGCGTTTGAGCAAGACGGATGGAACGTCAAGCTATACAAAGACTATCCTGGATATTTCGAGATTGAACGTTGGACCGGCACATCCGACGGCCCCGTAATTCTCTGTATCGACCTCCGCAGTAAAGGTCTTGATTCTCCGAGCAATTGGAAAGATGAGATCAACGACGTTGTCGATAGTTGGGATGTTGAAGAAAGATCCATTCTCAACCTTCAATTTGCTCCTGGTACACCACCACTTTCGGAAATTATTAAAGATTTTCAAGATTTCAAAGATAACGAGCTTAGCAGGCTTGCTTTTATCACCAAAAATGTGGCTGATGCCTGGGAAAGGAAAAGCATGGGAAATGAAGACTTGGCACTGTCGCGAGAGCCACACAACCTTTCAGCAAAATGCGCACGCATTACTGATATCTCGCATAATTTCTCAATGCGCCCGAAAGATGAATCATTAACACATGATGGTGAAAACACTAACAGGTAAGTAGAGGGAAGTCAGATTGGGGGTCTGGCTTCCCTCTTTTTGCGTTCGTTGTAACTGACATGAATACATGGTATAATAGTACTAGCTACAAAACATAGGGAGGAACGCAAATGAACAAGTTGGAACTTGAGCTGGATGAGAAAAAAGTGCTTGCTGATGGTGAGTATAACCTTGATGAGCTTTACGGATATATCGACTACATCGCCGTGACCGAGAAGGGGCTTCGTAAGGAAGGAAACTTCTACATCGAGGATGATCCGGTTGACGACGGTTTTGGAATGATTGCTGCTGTCGAGCTGATTCTTCTCCGGAACGATTGGTTCCGGAAATACGTGAAGACACTCAACTGCTACTGGTGGAATGAGGGAACAAACAGTTTCGATGTTGAGGATGGGATTGAGGAAGCCGTGAGAAATTGGGGTTCATTTCATTCGGGCACCTATTCCTCCCCCACCGGCATCCGGAAAGATGCGATTCCGATGCACAAGCTGGAACTCATCCTGGATGAGCAGAGAATCATCGACGACGGGCTTATCAGGATCGATAATGTGAACAATTACCTCACAAAGCTGATCGTCGAGACAAATGGTCTTCGCAGGGAGGGAAACTTCTATATCGAGGAGAATCCTGAAGACGGTCTGGGTGCAATCACCCATATCGCCCTCTGTCTCTCGAAGCAGAACTGGTTCAGGAACTACGTGAAGGTCCTGAAGTGCTATCGTTGGAATGCCGATACGCAAGATTTCGATATCGAGGATGCGATTCAGGATATGATTTTTGCCGATTTTCCAGTCAGCTAATATTTTGGAGTTCCCGTGGCTGAAAAGCCGCATCCCCACGCTCTGGACGAACAGCTACTTCGTTTCGACTGTGGGAAGGGTGTTCCTTGCGCAGGTAAGGAAGTACATAGAGAGACAGAAGGAGGTCTAGTCGGTGGAGCGCGGATTTAAATACCGAATCTACCCGAACGCGTGCCAGCGCGAGCAGATCGCGCGGACGTTCGGTTGCTGCCGTTTTGTGTATAACCGCGCCCTCGACGTCAAGAAGTCCGCTTATGCGAAGACTGGCAAGACGGTCTCGTGGACGGAGCTCTCCCGAATGCTCCCGGTATGGAAACGCGACCCCGAGACCTCCTGGCTCGCGCAAGCGGACTCCATGGCGCTCCAGCAGTCCATCCGCGACCTCGACCGCGCCTATAAGAACTTCTTCCGACGCGTGCGCGAGGGCGGGAAGCCGGGCTTCCCTAAGTTCAAGTCGCGCCGGCACGCCCGGCAGTCCTACCGCACCAACGGCGGCAAGGTCGTCGATCGCAACCATATCGCGCTGCCGAAGCTCGGGACTGTCCGGGCCAAGGTATCACGACCGCTCCAGGGGCGTTTCATGTCGGTCACGGTCTCCCTGGACGCGGCCGGCCGCTACTTCGCTACCTTCCTCTGCACCGACGTGCCGGCTAAAGACATGCCCGCGACCGACCGGGAGGTCGGAATCGACCTCGGCGTCAAAACGCTTGCGACTCTCTCCAACGGCACGAAAATCGAGAATCCGCGAGGCCTTGAACGGTACGAACGGAAGCTCGCGCGGGAACAGCGCAGGCTCTCCCGCAGGAAGGGTGCTCGCAAGAGCGAGAAGCCGAGCGGCAGGTACCTGAAACAGCGGAAGAGGGTCGCCAGGATCCACGCCAATATCGCCGATGCCAGAACCGATGCCCTTCACAAGGTCACGACCATGCTCGCGGACGAGAACCAAGTCCTGTGCATGGAGGACCTGAATGCCAAGGGCATGATGAAGAACCATCATCTGGCGAAAGCCGTGACGGACGCCTCGTTCGGCGAGTTCGCACGGCTGCTTGAGTACAAGTGCGCCGAGCGTGGGCGCTCCCTTGTCAAGATCGGCCGCTTCTACCCGTCGAGCAAGACCTGCTCGGCCTGCGGGCACAGGCTCGACGCCCTGCCGCTGTCGGTGCGGTCGTGGGACTGTCCTGCGTGCGGTGCGCACCACGACCGCGACGTCAATGCGGCGAGAAACATACTGACGGAGGGGAAACGCATCCTCTCCAACACGGAAGGTACCGCGGGGCACGCGGGAACCGTGGCGGCTACAACCGCCTAAACGCTCGGGGAGAGGACGTAAGACCCTAGAGGACTATATCGGTCCCCGACGGCAGACCTCGCAGAACTGAGAATCCCCTGGTTTCAACTATGGGGAGTGTCAATCTACCCTGCTCGGTGCGTCTCTCTTTACACTGCTCTTGCTGCTCGCCATCGCGATCGTGACCCTTGTCGGCAAGTGGAAGGTGTATACTGAGGATGACAGCGATACGAACTACGAGGTGCTTTAGCTGAAATTCGCAAGCACTTGCGAATTTAAATATCTGAAAGGAAAATTTGATGCATTCCTATTCCGCCCTGCTCGGTGCGTTTTTCTATACGCTTGTCTTGCTGTTGGGCATCGCGATCGTGACACTTGTCGGCAAGTGGAAGGTGTATGCCAAGCTCGGCATGCCGGGTTGGTACTCCCTCATCCCCGTCTTCTCCGACTACAAGCTCTGCGAGCGAGTCCGCGGCGGTGAGGAGAACAAGACATTCCTCATGGCGTATCTCATTGTGTTGATCTGCTCGTGGGTGCTCTGTTGGGCGCCGGCGGTCAACTGGATTCTCATCATTGCACAGTTCGTGATGAACATCATCGTCCTCAACGATCTTGCCCACACTTTCGGTAAGGAGTCCGCCTATACGATCGGCCTCGTACTGCTCGGTATCGTGTTCTGGCCGATGCTCGGGTTTGGTGAAAGCGAGCCTGTTGACCTTGAGGATGATAGCGATACGGACTACGAGGTTCTTTAGCTGAAATTCGCAAGCGCTTGCGAATTTCAATGAATCATACGTTGGATATGTACCTAGCTGTTTCTAGATCAAAAGGGGCTACCGTCAGTACGGCGATAGCTCCTTTTGCTGTATTCAGCTAATTATTCAGCCTGACGCTCTGTCCTTTAAAACATCTCGCCTAAGGAGTTGCCCTATGAGAAAAATAGTTCCAATACTTTGCATTTTGGCGTTGTCGCTATCGGGATGCCGCGCAACAACCTTGCTCAGAAATGGAGTAGATGAATTAAGGGATTATATCGCATCGGAAAATGCCAAGACAAAAAAGAAGCTGAATGATCGGCGCAACGAAAAGATTTCTACTCTAAATAGAGCAATTTCCGAGAAAAATGAAGAAATCATATTTGAACTCATGGCTGATGATCTGAGAGAAGATGGAGACAAACTTAAATCACAGCTAAAAGATTTTGTGAATTTTATTCCCGGTAAAATTGTAAAGACGAGTAACCATAGCTGGGGAACTTTAATCCACGCGGAAAACTATAAGGATGCCCCAGATAACGTTATCGAAAAAAAGATCTGGCCTCATGACGATGAAGGCAATTATTATTGTAGCGTTCGGGTATACCGGTTGTCTTATCTTGCAATAGACGACCGGGAAACAGAATATATGATCACAATGGAATATATCAAAAGCAATGAGGCAAATCCGGAGGAGATTGGATTAAATTACGTAAGTATTTTCAAAACGGATCCAGATAGCGATGAAATAATTAGAGCGGGAAGAACGTGGGAATAAACAAGAAGAGATTCTTTAGTGGAGTCTCTTTTCTAATGAAGCCGCATGAATGAATTGCCGTGCGGCAATGATGTCTGAAAGGAAAATCTGATGCACTCCTATTCTGCCCTGCCTGGTGCGTTTTTCTTTACGCTGGTCTTGCTGCTCACCATCGCGTTCGTGACTCTTGTCAGTAAGTGGAAGGTGTATGTCAAGCTCGGCATGCCAGGCTGGTACTCTCTCGTTCCCATCTTTTCCGACCGCAAGCTTTATGAGCATGTTCGTGGCAACGAGGAAAACAAGACACTTCTCATGGCGTATCTCATCATTTCGCTCCTCACCATCGCACAGCTCGTGACGATCATCTTCTTCCTTAACAACCTCGTCCAGATATTCGTCTAGATGAAATTCGCAAGCGCTTGCGAATTTGACTGAATCGGCCACCGGGTATTTGCCTAGTTGTTTTCTTTTAGAGTTAACAGGGCTACCGCCAGTACGGCGATAGCCCTGTTTACTGTCTTTAGTTAATTATTCTGTTTAGAAAATTTCAACTAGAACCCCGAGGATTCTCCCTCCTCTAAATGAAAAGTAGGTGGGAGATGAATCGGGGTTCCGCGTCACGGGTATAAGGACGCCATCTGTCGTAATCAGTCGAAAGGTGGTGCTACCTGTGGAGTTGGAGTCGAATAACCACTCGGTGTTTCTCATGCACTACCATCTCGTGCTGGTGGTGAAGTACCGCCGCCGGGTCATCACCGACGCGGTATCCGACTGCGTGTGCGTGGAGGATCTTGACATGAGGGGCATGTCCCGGAGCCTGAAGCTCGGCAAGTCCACGATGGACAACGGCTTCGGCATGTTCCGCGCCCTTCTCGGCTACAAGCTCGAAGACCGGGGCAAGCGTCTCGTCACCGTCGGTCGGCTGTTCCCGTCGAGCCAGCTCTGTCATGAGTGCGGCTACCGCTTCTCGGGAACCAAGGACCTGTCGGTTAGGGAGTGGACGTGCCCCTTGTGCGGTCGCACCCATGACCGCGACGTTAACGCTGCTCGGAACATCAGGGACGAAGGTATGAGGCTCGCGCTTTCGGCCTAGAGGAAGCGAAACCGTGGGGCACACGGGGATAGCTCGTCGATACTGGCGACATCGGTTGCCTTGAGCGAGAAGCCCCCACCTCTAGCAGCGAAGTTGCAAGGTGGATGGGAGCATGTCACATTGGACATCTGGAAAATTGTCTGGTAAAGGCATAGTCCCAATCCGGATCGATCACACCTGGCGCCCCTGCACTAAAGCGAGCGTTTTCCCTCCAATTTTCTAGGGTCCAAGAACTCAGATCTTCGGATAGGTTCATGCAGCCATAGAACATCCTGTTCAAATCTACTGCCCGCGAAATATTCCATGTTTCGGCACCGATTTTTCTTAGCCTTTCACATCCGAAAAACATCTCATGCAAGTCAACAGCACTGTAGAGGTTGTAGCCGTCCATGCCGAGCCGTTTTAGCGATTTGCAACCATAGAACATTCGATTCGTATCAGCCACCAACGGCATTCCGAAGCGCGGCATCCTGACCTGCTCAAGGTTACCGCAGCTTTCGAAAAGACCCTGAGCTGCAGTCGTGTATGTCGTATCCAGTTTCTCCAGATCGGCTGCACGGAGATTTTCAAATCGGTTGAACCAATGGCAGAGTTTTCTCGGTTTTATCCCGCCATCTGCAACGGAAACACTGGTAACGCGATTAGCTATAGCGTCAGTTGTCCAACAATGATCGTTAAAATTTTCGAAGACCTTCGTTACATGCTTTCCAGCAAATTCTGTTCCCACCACAGGAATGTGCCTATAGCGGTAAAAGGCAAGCGAATCATCCTCTGCGGAGTATATGGCAAATTGCCTGTCAGCCATCTCGATTCCTTTCTCTCGGCCTGCGGCAATATGATTGCCTAACAAACGAGAAGGTCTTAAAACCGTGGAATCTATGGTCGAAATTGTTTCAGATGAACGATATGGACAAGCCATACCACTGTTTTAAATCTATCCTTACATTCAGTCCCACCATAAAAGACCGGGCTTTCCTGTTTGCAACTCCCCAGGTTGAAACGTGGTTGTTTGGCAAGAGGTATGCGATTGGTGAAACGGCACGTGAAGAGGGCTATTTGCAAAGGCATCGCAATGCGGAAATTGGTAAAATATCAAATCGATCCTCTTGAATACGCTGCAAGAGTTGCAGCCGGAAAAGGAAAGGAATGATGCAAGACATGAACGAAACAGACAACAAGCAAAAGAAAGGAGGAGGCATGTTCAGCAAGATCAAGACCGTCGGTCGCCGCGCTGCGACCGTTGCCGCCGGTACCGTGCTCGTTTTGTCGCAATGCCTGGGCAGCTTCGGTGCCGCATTCGCGCCGAGTACGGCCTATGCAGATACTTCAACTAAGACGGCAACCGTCACCCTCGCCGATACCGAGAACGGCAGCCTGTCGTTTGTCGGCAGGGACGACGACACCAAGACCATTACGGTGAATGTCGGCGAGACGGTCGCAATCAAGGCCTCTCCCGCCGACGGGTATTTCGCCGACAGCCTCTCCGTCTTCAATAACTCCGATAACGATGCCTCCGCCGTCTCGCTCAAGGACGGGATCGGCACCTTCAAGGTGACCGGCAGCGCCACCGTTTCCACCATGTTCTATGAGAACGGTTCGAACGGCTCCTCCATCCTCAAGGCCGTGAAGGTCAAGGAGGGTAAGGCCAACAAGGCTATCGACGAGAAGACCTATATCAAGGAGAACGCCGATTCCAAGTACGTCGGGCTCGGCGACAAGCTGGAGAAGAAGGATGTACTCACCGTGACCACCACGGTCGTCGACTCCAATATCCTCCCGAACGCCTCTCTCGATAACCTCTGGGCCGACGATGACGGCGATGGCATGTCGGACCATGCAGACGCGCTGCGAGCAAACGCAGTGAGCCATGCGATCCTCTATGACCTCAACGAGGATTCCGACTACTATGTCGGCTACGCCGGTTCCCGCATCTCCGGTGCCACCCTTGCCGATTGGGGCGCCTCCGAGAACAACGCCGACGCCAAGATGCGCGACGGATTCGTGTTCGACGATGCCACCGGTCTCATCTATGTGCCGAAGAAGTATACCGAGAAGAACAAGAAGGGCGAGCTCAAGGTCGCTTCCTCCCGTATCCAGCTGCTCTATGCAACTGCAGACAAGGGCGCAGAGAACAGCATCAGCGTCAAGATTTCCGAGGACGGCGTGGACGGGGATGTCGCCGAGAACGGAACCGCCAAGGTCGATATCCTCGCCACCGATTCGAAGATCGTTCTCGCCAAGGACAAGGCCGCCCGCGAGTCGCTGAAAGACAGCTCGATCGATTCCGTCATCGCGAACGGCATCGAGTACACCCGCGATATGGACATGTGGTCCTACGATGAGGGCACCGGTACGCTCGATCTCAAGCTCGCTCCGGCCGGCGTCCGTACCGTCAAGGTCAAGCTGACGAACGATACCGGCAAGACTGTCGGCAACTTCCTCACCTCTATCGCCACCAAGGCATTCGCCGGCAACGTGAACAACATCGGCACCTGGAAGTTCAATACGGCACCATATGTCGGCATGACCTTCCACACCGCCGGCCACAACAAGTACACCGGTACCGCGACCGGCGGCCATACCATGCCGGCAGTCGAAAATCCGTCCGGCGGCCGCTACGAGGCGAAGACCATCTATCAGGCGCTCGGCACCCAGGGCGTGGATGTCTCCGCCCTGCAGTCCGGCAACTACTCCATCGAGCGCACCTGCACGATTAACGCGCAGACCACGTCCTCCGGCGTGGAGATCCCCAACGCCGCAAACCTCAACCTGACTTGCGGCCATGTCGGCGTCAACCCATCCGGCCAGCTCCAGAATGGCTACAACCAGCCGAAGTACACCGATGACGATTACGGCCAGACCGTCCGTGTCGCCGCCGTATACGGCAACGAGGCCGTCGTGGGCGTCACTGTCCCGACCACCTTCACGCAGGCAGGTGCCGGTTTCTTCAAGGTCAACTGGCAGCTCAACAAGGTCAACGTGACCTTCAGTAAGATTTCCGCCGATGCCAAGGTGACGAACGGCAACAGCGAGTACTCCTATGCGGGCGCCGAGTTCGATATCTACCGCACCCGCGACAACGCGCTGGTCGCCCATATCACCATGGACGGCAACGGCCATGCCAGCTACCAGCTCGACCCGAACGAGAACTATTACGCCGTTGAGACCAAGGCCCCGCAGGGTTTCCAGAAGCACGAGGGACGCATCGAGTTCTCGACCGGTAACAGTGCCGGGGAACAGCAGCTCAAGGACGACCCTGGGTATGTGAAAATTACCGTTGCCAAGAAGGATTCCGCTACGAGCGGAAATCCCCAGACTAGCCTTTCCCTTGAAGGTGCAGAATACAAATGCACTTCCATCTCGACCCCTGGCTGGGAAGCGACCGGAAAGACTGATGCGAACGGTGTTTTGTGGTTCGATCGTGTTCCTCTCGGTGAAATTCAGATCGTGGAAACCAAGGCACCCGCCGGTTACAAGTTGGACACTACCGTCCATTCATATACGGTTAATGCCGGCCAGTGGATTGATGCCACCAAGGTTGACGGCGGGGCCATCGAGCTTGAGCCGGAGGATGATTTCGCCGAGAACCCGCAGGCGTTCGATGTTGAGATCGCCAAGACCAAGGGCGGCGAGGACGACAGTTGGGAGTCCGACAACGGCCATGGCAATCCTGCCGTCGGCGTGCAGTTCCAGATCATCTCGAACTCCACCGGCAAGGTCGTCGGCACGCTGACCACCAACGAGAGCGGATTCGCCTCAACCAAGGATGCCGATACCTGTGACGAGACTTCCATCTCCGAGAACAAGACGGATGATGCAACCCGTCCGTGGTTCGGCGAGGGCAAGCGTAATGCCGGCATCGACGGCGCGCTGCCGATCGATCAGAAGGGCTACACAATCCACGAGGTGGATTCCACGGTGCCCGAGGGCTATGACCATGTCGATGACTGGACTATCTCGGCAGATGAAGAGGTCAACCAGAGCACGAAGTACTACTCCGTGATTGACAAGACGTTGACGAGCCGACTCCAGATCGTTAAATGCGACGCGGAGACGGGTAACACGGTTCTGCTCTCCGGCTTCAAGTTCCAGATCCTCGATGCTGACGGCAAGGTCGTGTCGTTTGACGATCCGTATGACGTGAACGCCAAGGTCGATACGTTCACCACCGACGCGAACGGTCAAGTTTCCATGCCCGGAAAGCTGAAGTCCGGCAAGTACGCCGTCAAGGAAATCGCCACCTCCGCCCCGTATCTGCTCAACAGCGAGACGGTCGGCTTCGAGGTCTCCAAGGATTACAAAGACGCCTCTCCCATCACCGTCGTAAAGGTCTTCGACAGGCAGGCTATGGGGCAGGCGACCATTACCAAGTCCTGCGCCGATGACGGCAAGAATCTCAAAGATGCAGAGTACGATGTCGTCGCGCAGGAGGATGTCGTCTCCCCCGATGGTACCGTGCGTGCGTCCAAGGGACAGGTCGTCGATCATGTGACCACCGGTGACGATGGAACCGCCACCACCAAGAAACTCTATCTCGGTTCCGGTTCCGCAACCTATGCCTTCATCGAGACCAAGGCTCCGAAGGGCCATGTGCTCGATACGACCCCGGTCGAGTTCACCCTTTCCTATAAGGACGACAAGACCGATCTCGTGACCGCTTCCGTAGAGCAGAAGGACAAGCCTACCAAGGTAAAGGTCAACAAGACCATTCTCGGTACCGATGATGTCCTCGCCGGTGCCAAGTTCGACATTTGGAACATTGATGACCAGGAGACCTTCCAGACCGGAACTTCCGTCGCAATCCGTGCCGATGAGGGCAAAGAGGTCTCCGTCAAGCAGAATGTCTCCTCTTCCACCGTCACGATCAATTCGAATGAATATTCGATTGTCCTGAAGGACAAGGACGGCAGGGAGATCGAGGTCGGAAGCGATACGGCTGTCGAAGCCGGTGACTACACCGTCGTGGCTAAGAAGGGCGACGATGAAGTGAAGCTTTCTGACGCCACGATTTCCGTAGACAAGGGTAAGTCCTATACCGTCGCCATCAAGAACCATATCTTCGGAACGTCCGCTGAACTCAGCGAGACCGGTGATTCGGTGCCGAATGTGAATCTGACGTGGGATGCCGCCCGCAAGGCATACACCACCGACAAGGCCCTTGCCTCCGGCAAATACACCGTCTCCGTCGATGGCGGTGTGGTTGGAAAGATTTCCGTCAAGAACGGCGAGATCGCCTACGCATCCATCTCCGATGGCAAGGTCAAAGCCGAGCCCGTCCTCCTCAAAGACGGCAAGAAGTTCACCGGGCGCACCACGGACGCGAAGGGCGAGTTCGACGTGAAGCACCTCACCACCGGTTCCTACCGCATGGTCGAGACCGAGGCTCCCGCCGGCTACATCGAGAACCCGAACGTTTTCGCCTTCACAGTCGATCCCGACGGCATGACCGAGGGCGTGACCGAGTACACGATCGATGTCACGGACGACTACACCAAGCTGCATGTCTCCAAGCGCGATATCACGAATGAGGCCGAAATCGAGGGCGCGAAGCTCACGCTCAAGGATTCCGATGGCAAGGTCATCGATTCGTGGACTTCCACCACGGAGGACCATGTGATCAATGCCCTCGCGCCCGGCAAGTACACGCTCACCGAAGAGCGCACGCCGCATACCTATGATGTGGCGGAGTCCATCGATTTCACTGTGGAGAAGACCGGCGAGATCCAGACCGCCGTCATGTACGACAAGCCGATCTCCATCAAGGGCGAGATTGACAAGCGCCAGGAGATCGCAGACCCCACGCATCCGTATACGGAGGCTAACGGGGACGGCGAGAATAACGCCGATACCAGCACGTCAGATGACGGAAGCTATGATTACACCCTCGATTTCCGCTCCACCTCTAACACCTGGACGGATGAGTTCACCGTCGAGGACGACCTTTACGGAGTCATGACCGGTAAGGCCACCCTCGATTCGATCACGACCCCGCAAGCGTACAAGGACTTCGATGGCAAGATGAACGTCTGGTACAAGACCGATCAGACACCATCCGATTACTCCGACGAATCCGGTGCCAACCAGACCCTTTCCGACGGACACGGCAACCCGTGGCTCACCGACGAGTCCAATTCCGAAACTCTTGGCGAAGACGGCCGCAAGATTGATTACACCGGCTGGAAGCTTTGGAAAGCCGACGTGTCCACCACCGAGGCCGAGGACCTTAAGGTGTCCGACCTCGAGCTTGCCGAGGGCGAGCACGTCACTGCAATCCGTTTCGAGTACGGGCGCGTCGAATCTGGCTTTACCACGCGTGAGGACGATTGGGACCGTGACGGCATCAAGGACTTCCATGACGACGTGAACGACGCAACCGAGACCGCCAAGGGCAACGGTTCGTACTCCGATGGGGTTTCCATCCTCGTCGACCTCGACGGCTCCGGCAAGTTCACGGCATTCGGCAATAACGGTCTCGGCGGTAAGATCAAGCAGAAGGATGGCACCTATACCTGCAAGGACGGGGATACCGTCTATTCCCTCACCCTGAACAAGGACGGGTCCGCCACCGCGAAGATGACCGATAAGGACGGCAAGGAGACCAAGGTCGATCTCGCCGCCGGTCAATTCAAGATCAGCGAGGGCGTTTCCGGTGACTATGCACCGGCCATCGTCCATATGAAGGTCACCGACGATTACCGCGATGGCGACTCCTTGGAGAATTACGCCAAGGTCGACCTCTACCGCAACGGCGGTGGCGAGGACCAGCTCGAGGACCATGACGATGACAAGGTGAAGCAGACCCCGAAGTCCGATTCCGCCATCATCGGCACCACGCTCACCGGCGAAGACGGCAAGCACACCGTCAAGGTCGGCGAGAAGGTCGAGCTCACCGATACCGTCTCCTACACGAATATCGAGGCGGGTGTCGAGCATACCGTCACCGGTACGCTTATGGATAAGACCACCGGCGCTCCCCTCTCCGATGGGGACGGTAACCCACTCAGCTCGAGCGTCACCTTCACTCCGGAGGAGAAGGACGGCACCGTTGAGGTCAAGTTCACCGTCGATACGACGCATCTGGACGGCCACGATCTCGTGGCATTCGAGACGCTGACCACCAAGGAAACGGAAACCGACAGGGAGACCGGCGAGAAGACAACCGTCGACAAGACCGTTGCCGAGCACAAGGACATCGACGATGCGAACCAGACCGTCACCGTCACCAGCGACAAGTCCTCGATGGCTCAAACCGGCCGCAACATCCTGATCGGCGCCGCAATCGCGGCTGCCGTCGCCGCCGGTGCGGGCGGTACGTATATCTACCGCAAGCGCCATCAAATCGATGACGCCGACGATATGATGGAGTAACCTTTAAGAGGGGCTTCCATCGCCTACTGAAGGGGCTATTCGGGGCAACCCGATGGCCCCTTTTTCACTAAAAAGGAAAGGAATTGAACATGACGAAAAGGAAAAGGATAAGCAAGATCGTTAACGGGATACTGCTCGGCATCTGCATCCTATCCGCGGCCGCAGCCCTCCTGCTGGGAGGAGAGACGGTTAAAGAGGGCTGGGAATACGATAACCTCGCCAAGGATGCCGAGACCCAGACCGCAGACGGAATCGACTGGTCCATGCTCCGCGGCCGTAACCAGGATATCGCGGCATGGCTCAGGGTCGAGGGAACAGCTATCGACCTTCCCGTCGTAAACACGCGCAAGGGAGACCCCGCTGACTTCTATCTGAGCCACGATTTCGACCGCAACCCGTCATTCGCCGGTTGCCCATACCTGGACGCAAGGGGTACGGCAGAAGGTGCGCACGCACTCGTATACGGACACCACATGGGGTTTACCGGTCAGATCTTCTCCCCTATTTTCGCGACCTACAGGCAAGCGGAATTCGACAAGATCGGCGAGATGTATTGGTTCACCCCCGATAAAGGACGGCAGGTTCTCAAACCTGTCATGGCGATGTCTGTCGATAAGAAATACCAGCCAATCCAGACGTTCGATTTCACTTCCACAGAGGAAGTACGGTCGTGGCTTTCGGATATGAAAAAAGACGCGACCGCCGTCAGCGATGACTGCGACGCCACGATTGCAAACGCAACCCGCGCAATCACACTCGTCACCTGCTCTTCGATGAATACGGGCGGTCGAGCTAGAACGCTTCTTATTTTTGTTCAGTAAGGGCGTAGTACACTTGTACCATAATACAGATATGGTATAATGATATTATACTTTTAGAAAGGAGCAAAAGAATGATCAAAAAAAACGATCGCTCAAAGTTTGTTGCAGAAGCTATATATACGAACACCTTGGAAGGTAAAAGAGTTTCTGATTTCTTTCTTGAAGAAGCAAGCAGGTATTGCAACGATGAAATCGACCTTGCTGAATTTGATTGCCGCCTTTGCAAGCACTACGGCATTTCACCGTCTCAGCTAGAAAGGTAGCCACCTATGTCCTTTGTCGACCCATATATTGATACTGAAACAGGACTTCTCATCAATTCGATAGGTGCAAAAACTTAATCAGAACTCGATCAAATAGAAGCGGACTTCGTTTCTATTGGGCTTTTGAAGTTATATGACGAAAAATTTAGAGTCAGCTATTCTCTTGAAGACCTGCAATATATCCATGCTTCTTTATCAAAACCGTCGTAAAACCCCTGGTTTCAACTACGGGGAGTGTCAAAAAAGACTTCTTCGAGTAAGAAACCATTTGTCCATACAAGCAGACAGAACATATGATTTAACTGAAAAGTATATTAGATAACTCCAAAAATAGCGTTAAAAACAGCGCTATTGTGGTATAAGAACTGTAGATATAGGTACGGGTTCAGTTTTAGAAGGCGATACAATGGACAGCGATATTCCACCGATGCTTGGAATCTCACAAGTCAAACGGGATTTCTCCCGCATCGCAAAAGACGTTGCGACGACTGGTAAAACGGTCGTCGTCCTGAAGGGAAGCAAGCCGATCGTTCAGATCGCACCGCTCCCGAATTCATCCATCCAGGATGAAGCACCAAAGACAGCATAAGGAGGATATGTAAATGGATGATATGAACATGAACAACGAGCCGCCCGTTTACGACAGCGGCGATATGAAACCGACAAACCCCATCCCCACCGAGGGCGAGAACGATGCCGGCCTCACCGAGGAACTTCCAATGTATGAGGATACGCCGACCGGTGACCGAGGCGGGCGCAAGAAGATCATCGCGATCGCCGCAGGCGTCGTGCTCATCGCCGGTCTCGGTATCGGCGCATTCGCGTTGAGTTCCCATAAGACAGCGAACACTCAGACGACCGAGCAGGAGCAAACCGTCACACCGGTCAAGGACAACTCTGAGGAAAAGACGGACAATCTGTCGACTTCCGATATCGCCAAGCTATGCTCGACGCTCAAGCTGGACGATGCCGATCTGTCGATCGCTTCTGACCAGGTACGGGTCGATGCCAAAAGCGGTCGCGTCCTCGTGACACAGGTTTCCGAGGACGATGCCGCAAAGATGGTCGATTCGACCGCACGCCGATCCGCCGCCCTCGCTACCGTACTTAACGGCAAGAAGGTCAAGGGCGTCAGTGCCGTCGATGTGACGTGGGTTGCCACTGACAAGGACGGCAACATCAAGGTCGCCGTCGCATACGATGTCACAAAGGCACCGACCGGAGGAACAACGGTCGACATCATCAACGGATCCGGCGGACATGTGATCGCTGATGACATCTGGTCCACCGATAGCGTGCATGACCAGGGCTATGACCAGAATGCCGGTACCGTGAAGAAACCGGACGGAACCCCTATCTCGACTGGAACCAAGACCGAGGAGAAGAAAGAATCCGACGACAAGGACCAGAAGTCCGATGACTCCAAGAAGGAGGACAACAAAGCTTCCGACTCGTCGAAGTCAGACGGCAATGGTGATTCCTCCCAGTCTAAGCAGAATTCCGGTAATTCTCAGAACTCTGGCAGCAATAACTCTTCTTCCAACGGCGGTAGCCAGAAGAAGTGGATTGCCGAGCAGGGCCACTGGGAGACAGATTACAGCCAGGTCTGGGTGCCGAATGTGGTTTATACGCGCCATGAACGGTGGATCTGCAGTGCATGCCACGCGGCATTTGGATCTGCAGCCGAAATGGACGCTCACGCTCACGCTACTTTTGGCGATGCACAGCATCCTAACGGCGGTTCTGCAATCAATGATTCGTATACCACCTCTGAGGACCAAGGACATTATGAACAGCAGGCTACGGGACAACATTGGGTTGTCGACGTCGCCGGCCACTGGGAGTAATGTGCATCGTTCCTCTCCTCTTACATTCGGTAAATAGATTGTACCATAGTACTACGACACTAGCGGTGAGAATTTACCGGTAAAAAGAAAGACCTCGGAGTTTAATCCGGGGTCTTTTTTGCAGGACGAAATGATACCTAATACAATCAGCAAAGGCGCGGGGTACGCTGAAGCCCTACCCGAGTTTTCGGGGAGGTGGTCATATGGACATACTACGTCTTTTTAGTCGTTGCTCTCCTGCTTACGACCGTGCAGATCATTCTGGGTCGTTAAATTCGACCTATTAAATGACTGAAGCCGCCCCTGCAAGGACGGCTTCAGTGACGAGGTGAAAGCCTCTAAACCTGTTTCTATCCACGTAGGGCGCCGGTTCTGCAAAACCGTTAAGCGCACCCTCGCGTCATCTTTAGTATAGCTGCTACCAATATTTCTACCGGTTAGTTTTGAAAATTCCCAAAAACTTTCCTGCAAAACCAATCATTGTCTTCCGTGATAACCCAGAAACGGTATCTGCAGCCTAAACTTCTATGCCAGTCCCTTTCTACGGCGTTGAGCCATTCGGCACGCTTGCGAGCAGACTTCATTCAAGGATCCGATTCCACTTTGAAGGAACGGTGCCCCACAATTCCGACAAATGCCGATCCTCAGAGAGCCCCTGTAGACTATTCGATATAGCAATTCTGCGAACAGGGAATTGCGTTTCAAGCTCGGCACCAGACGACTGGAAAACCATGCAGACGTGTCAGTTTCCCATCCTAGGCTTATCTGCTCGCCTGAAACAGCAAGGTTCGAGACGGAGCTGATCAGCGCGTTTATGATCCTTTCCGCATCACCTCGCTCAGAACAGCCAACTTGCGTACAAAGCAGATAGTTCCTTTCTGCTTTGTCGTTCCACCCATCGAATAGACCTCTATATTTCTCGGAAGAAACAGACGATGTAAGGATAAAGGCCGATTCGCTCTCGTCATAAGAGGTGAATCCGAATACCTCGGCATAGATATCTTCGGTTCCAAAATCACCGATCTTTTCCCGATGAGTCAAAATCCCGACTAGCTGCTGATAAGAACGATAGTCCGTCAACTTATCCGCTAACAGCCTGCAGCCTCTTTTCCCCGATGAAAAAAAAGGATTAAATGCAAATGGAATACACCAGAGAGTTTTATCAAGACACTCAACATAGCAGCGAGCGAAACCCGTGTCCTCCATCGGTGCATCGGAACCGGCAGCAAGAAAACTGAGCAGCTTGGCAACCAAGAAGATGACAGAACGCGCCATGCTCCAATCGGCAAGAGTCTCCACCGCGACCATAGTAGAATCTGGATCCGCGTTACCGAGTACGTCCGTGAGCCATTGACCATTGCAGGGGATTTGCTTGGCTGCACTTCGTGCCGAAGCTATGCTTGATTCAAAGACCGTGTTCACACTCAACTCAGTCTCATATCTGAGCAATTCAGGGACAGGCGGTCCAAAGTGTATACCACATGAACCGGACATTATTTCTTCGATACTGTATAACCGCCTGCCAGTTATGGGATCAGCCGATGGAGGTAATAGTGGTGGAAGCGCGGAAATAGCGTCAACGAGAGTTATCGGCCTCCGCGCCGTCAAGAGGGAGTTGATCTTTCCGGTTTCCATTCCAACGATTTCGTCTTTCGAGAGAAGATCTTTTGAAATAGGCCTGATGACAATATGCATCCCAAGATCATTGGTACCGATCGCCGCTTTTTCCATTTTGCACTACCTTTCCTTTTTGCCATAGCAATAGGGACAGCCTTTCCCTGCCGCCCTTGAATATATGGCAGCCTCCCACTCATGCCCGCATTTTCCCAGCCACCACGCCTTCTTATTGGATTTTCCGGCAATCTGCATCGGGCGAAGCCTACCGTTCTTCGTGGGATGCCATTCGGCGGCCAGACTTGGATTCACCGTGACGAGGTCGTTAACGCCTTCGACGACATGTCTCTTTGAACAATGGGGACATCCAATTCCCCTGCTCCTATTTCCGATTACCGCCTCCCACTCATGCCCGCATGTTCCTTTCCACCAGACCTTTCGGTTAGATCCGGCAGTCACCTGCGTCGGTCGAAGGCAGTTATTCTTCGTCGGATGCCACTCCGCTGCCAAATCCGGATTGACTGTCGCCAGGTCATTTTGACCGACGATTAGCTTTGCCATTTAGTTGACCTTCCCCTTTAACCAGTCTACAGCTCATCGGTTATCGAGCTTAAAAAAGAGTCGCCCGGAAAAGACGACTCTTTAGACCTATCAGCTTGAGATCGCACTACTTCTCTTCTGCTTTGCGAGGTACACGAGTCATCCATTTAGCCATGACAGGCTGTTTGACCGGTTCGCCATCGAGATTCACACCGCTGACAAAAAGCCAACGTTTGGTATACGGTCCGAGAACAGTCCATGCACGCCCGTCCTCACCATACAGAATGTCGCCGAACATAATCGGCTTCCCGTCCGCATCGACAATCTCCCTACGCGCCATCGCGTGGCAGAGCCTACGGAAATTTTTGAAGCGGCGGGATATCTTTTTATATTCGCCTTCAAGCGTGTTGAACTCGTGGCGCAGAGAGTCCAGATCGTTTTGGAGCTTCCCAGCCTCGTCTGCCTGTTCAACCAAAGAATGTAAAGCTTGCTTTGCGGCCTTTTCCGATGAACCGATAAACACACTATCAATTGCAAACTCAATCGAACGGATGTCTTTATCGGTCACTTTCCTTTTGCCCATAGCCACTCCTATCAGCCAGGTTTTATTTATCGTCGAAAGCAATTGTATCACAATACTACGACACTATAATTAGGCACTTGAAATTAGCGCGACCGTTCCAACATGTATTCAGTCAGCCAACGTCGAAAAGCATTGAGGAACGGTTGGCTGTTCTGCGTATCGGCCCATCCACAGAAACCGATGAAACCATCAGAGTTGAAGCTTATCGCCTCGCGACCGTTCCACTGGTCAAGACAGTCGATCTTGATATATGCCTTCTCAAGACCACCTTCCGGCTTCATTTTGCAGCACAGGCTGTCAGACTTCCGACGTGGCGTCATGAAGTGCGGGGTCATCCCGGCACGGTGAGACCTGGCGCACTCGATGGCGATATAGCCCTGGAGGGCATCGAGATCGCAGTGGCGTATATCGTCGTAAGCAAAGCCGAGTGACGTGAAAAGCTCGCGGCAGAACGCGGAAGTTAGAACTTGCATGATGGAGTCTTTCTATTTGAGGTGGTTGGATGATACTATGATAGCATAATAGGTAATGCGATATCGCATAATTGCGTTGTCACACTTACAACGTCAGCCTTTTAATAAGGTTTGTAATGAAAGGAAGTCCGCATTGAGTCGAGATAAGATTGCCGTCATCATTCCCTGCTATAACGAGGCTCTTACCATCGGCAAGGTAATCGATGACTTCCGCCGCGAGCTACCCGAGGCGTCTGTCTACGTTTACGACAACAACTCGACCGACGGCACCGCCGCCATCGCCCGCTCGCGAGGCGCTGTCGTCAGACTCGAACCCCGCCAAGGCAAGGGAAACGTCTGCCGCCAGATGTTCCGAGACATCGAAGCCGACTGCTACCTCATGGTCGACGGCGACGATACCTATCCGGCCGAGGCGGCTAAAGCCTTATGCGAGCCGATTCTTGCTAAACAGGCCGATATGGTCGTGGGTGACCGTCTATCCAACGGCACCTATGCGCAGCAGAACGCCCGCGCGTTTCATGGCTTCGGAAACGATTTGGTTCGCTTCATGATTAAGTGGATCTACGGATATGCCTATCCCGATGTCATGACGGGGTATCGGGCTATGTCCAAGTCCTTTATCAAGACGTTCCCCGTCCTTTCCGAGGGCTTCCAAATCGAGACCGAGCTCTCGATACACGCCGTCGATCATCGTTGGCGCATCCTGAACATTCCGATTGACTACCGCGACCGCCCCGAAGGCTCGGTCTCTAAATTGAATACGGTGAGTGACGGTCTGAAGGTGATCGCCATGATCGGCACGCTGTTCAAGGACTACCGCCCGTTAAAGTTCTTCTCGCTGATCGCTTTGGCGTTCTGCATCGGTGGCCTCTGTGCCGGCATGCCGGTAGTGAGTGAGTACCTTGCCACCGGCCTCGTGCCCAGACTCCCGACGGCCATCTTAGCCGTGGCATTCATGTTTATTGCCGCCCTCTCGCTGGCTACTGGATTCATTCTGGATGCCGTGGCAAAAGTCGAGCGCAAACAATGGGAGCTGCGCGTATACCGCCAAGCTGAGAACGAGTGATACGATCAGACCGTGACGGCCTTTCAACTGATGCATGCTAGTTTCGTTAGTAAAAGAGGGAATTATATGCGCACCAATCAAATCTATATCGCGAGGGACGGAAAGTCGGGTATGCATGTTCTCGTCAGAATCTTGTCTGTCGATGACATAGGGAAAGACTATCTTCCGATTGACCCTGACGATTTCAATAAACTCATGATGGCAAGGGATGTAAAATCGCTTGTCCTGGCTGCACACGATCTCGGACCCATGTACATTTCAGCAGACATCCTCTCACGTCGCACTTTTATACCTAGCCATCTCCAGCAAGATATTGAGTGCGGGTTTAATCTCATTCCATCCGATCTAGAGAGCCTGCTTTCGGAATGTTATTTCGATCCATACGCACTCCCCGAGGAGATAGCTGGTATGGGCTATAGGGCAATCGGCCGTACGGGAAAGAAGGCGACACGAGAGCTTATCGACGAACTCGACTTCACTAAAGCCGGAGACCTGTCCTATCTGGATTCGCAGTTTCGCGCAATTGTCGAGCCGCTGCATGACTGGATCTTTGTCAGAAATCTGCTTTCAATCCTCATGCGCATTGGCGGGCTATTCAGATCCGGTGCCGATCCAGACACTATTCTGGAAGCTGCACGGTTCCGCCAAGTGAATCCCACAGTTCTGAAAAAACGATTCAATATAGATACGAACACCTGCTATGCAATCCCTATCGCTTTCAATCCGATCTATCGAATGGAAAACTTAGCAGTCAAGGATATGCCCTTCGATGCTCTGCAATTCTGCCCGCTGTACGGCAGCCTTATCGATAAAAAGAATTCCTTTAGCCGAACTGTGATTGAGCAACATCTTAAAGGTCCCGGCAATGAATTCGTGAAATTCCTTGCGCCGTTAGAGACATCACAGGTCAAGAACAGATCGGACAATCATGAAAGCCATTCCGGGGAAAACAAATGGCGGTATATGGTCGTCAGCTCAAAAACGAACGCCAACGCGATAAATAGCCAAATGCAACTGGCAAACCGCTTGCTTCAGGCAGTTGACGGGATACTCTTCCAGCCACAACTTACGTATACGGGCGTAAAGATGGCGGAAATAGCCCCGGAACGGAAACCGCGCAATATATTGGAAGCCATGTGGCTCCTCGTCAGGAACCATCCCGGCTATTATCTTCTGACTTGCAAGCGCTGTATGCGAACGGTACTCTCCGGCACCCAGGGCGGCGAACGTTCTTTCTGCAGCAACTCCTGTCGTGCGACTTGGAGCAAAGAACATTCGGTAAAGTAAAGGATAATAATCTGCTTGTTTTGATAGCAAAAACGGAGCCATCCTTCAACAGGACAGCTCCGTTTTTGGCGATACTATCAATACGTTTATAAACAAGAAGTATCAGATGAATCATCTAAATGACTATCTTCTACTGCTTTTATATTCAACTTATTAAGAGTCTCATCTTTACTAGCTCGGGAATTCTTTGCTTCAGCAAGTTTCTTTGCAGCTTCAGTTGAAGAAATATCTTTTGAAGCCAATGACCGATCAGGCATCCTCTTAAATTCTTTTGTAAGAATTACTATTCCTTTCTCACGACTGAGCAAATCTGCAGAATAATCAAGAATAGCCTCTTTCCGAGCCTTAATTATTCCCGTATAAAATTCCTTTTCCGCCTGATCAATTCCAGGAGTGTCCCAAATAATATTATTTATTTTGGACATATCAATTCGCGGTAGCATTCGCTCAAGAGCTCTGTTACATCCATCGCTTTCTAACGAGGATAAAAAATTGAAATAATTTATACGTCTACCGTTAATCTTAATAGAAGAAGTTGGAATACTGTACAAACGGCGATGTAAAGCCTGTTTATTATGCAAAATATCTTTTTGCATAGCTTTGCCCGCTTCTGGGAACAAACTGCTTCCGCAATCATATACGGGAGCAATACTAAGCGCGTCGTGGGTGGAATCGTATAAAAATCCCCAATTTCCATTATGTCTATCCCAGTTTCCTATTAAAGAATCAACAATAAACATATTCCAAAAATGATTCTCAAGTTCTTCCGGATCAATAACATCCTGTACATTGAAGGTCTCAAGAATATCCTTTAATTCTGTTCCATATCCACTTCTAGCAGAATCTACCATTTGATTCTTCAGAGAAGCGAAATCTTGAAGTTCAAAACCAGGTTCAACAAAATCACGACATGCTACGACAGTCTTTTCACTACCATTTATAAAATACGTACCCAATAAAGTATCTTGAGCGCTAATGCCAGTTGACTGAAAGATATGTGAACCAATATATTCAGAAATACATCCTTTTGTGTAATGCAACTCAGGGCTTCGTTCCGAAATAGAAGGAAACTTAAGCATCCAGCGTGATCCGTTTAACAAAATAGAAATCTTATTTCCATTGGCTCCACCATAGCCTTTCTTAAGCTTAGGAGCATCCGTGAAATCAATCATTTAGATATCCGTTCTCTTGATTCCTAAATACTTCTTACGAAGATACCATGCCTGTTCCTCAGTAATCGAACGCTCAATCTCAGCGCTGTTAATTTCACTTTGTAGTAGGCAATAGTCACAGTCGAATTCCAAATACCCTATGTTAGCTTTCGCTTTTTCTTCTCCTTCGAGATAGGCGGCAATCGCATCTTTAAGGCAAGGATTAAGAGTTTTTTCAAACGAATTATCGATATCCATCATGATTCCTCCTCTCTTTCTTTATATAAACAATAATACTACGATATCACCAGACAAACAAGTAAGGCCGCTAAAACGACATTATCGACCTCCAATGGTCTAAAGCCTTATCCACGATTCGTTTGTGGCATCGCTTTTAACCTCCCCATAGTTGAAACAAGGGGTTTTACGACGGTTTCGATAAGATTGAATTCTTTCGATGCAGTGGACAACTATTATTCTTTTAGCCTCCAATGGTATCCACCGGAGGTACGTTTTTGATTTTGGCAGGCAACTGCAATTCCGCCACAGCCTTTCAACCCGACTGCGTGCGCCGCGCTTGCGTAACTGTCATAAATATCGCCTGTCTCGATGCATTGAATAGGAATCCTCCTTGCCTCTATGGCGCATTGTGGACATCCAAGGTTTCTCCTATGCCTTTCGCAGATCTGTGCCTTCCATTCATGACCTTTACTGCATTGCCACCAGACCCGTTTCGTGCTTCCAGCAACAACGTCTGCTGGAGTCAAGGACCCATTTTTTATGGCTCTGTTAGACCAATATTGACATATAGGTGATGCCACGGTGGTATAATAGCCGTAAGCACTACGGCATTGGAGTATCATGAACGCCGAAGACCTGGTCATCATCTTTAAAAAGAACATGGCGAACCTCAGCAAAACCGAGCGCCGCCGCGCAATCGAATCCGTCAGGGACGTGATACGCGCGGCGATGTTCGATGATGCGGTCGGCTCCACCTATGAAGTTGAATGCTGCCCGCGCTGCGGGTCCATTGCGATCGTGAAGAAGGGCAAATCAAAGAATGGCGAGCAGCGCTACCTCTGCCGAGACTGTGGCAGAACCTTCGGTATGGGCAGCGAGCGCATCTTGGGGACGAGCAAGCTCCCGAAGGAGACCTGGATGGCCTATGCCGAGTGCTTCGTTCTCATGCTGCCCCTGCGCGAATGTGCGAGGCGCTGCCATGTTTGCCTCAAGACCGCCTACACCATGCGCCATAGATTGATTGAGTGCCTTTCAGCCTACTCGCCCTCGTTCAAGGTCGAGCGGGGCTGTGGCTGCGAACTCGACGAGACCTATTTCCCCGAGTCGTTCAAGGGCAACCATACGAAGGGGTCGTTCACGATGCCGCGGGCATCCCGCCATCGCGGCAAGCAGGTGCACAAGCGCGGCCTGTCGCGCGAGCAGATCTGCGTCATGACCGGAGTGAACGACTCGAACGAGACGTTTTTCGAGGTCTCGGGGCGGGGTGTCTTGTCAAGGAAACGCGCCATGGACGTGCTGAGGGGCCGCGTCATGTCCGGCTCGGTCGTGGCGACGGACAAGGCATCCGCCTATGTCGACGTCCTCGCCGAGCTTGAGGTCGCCGCACACGCGGCATACGATTCCAAGGACCGCTCCGAGGGGACTATCAACCGGATTAACACCGTCCATTCGCTCCTCGATGCCTTCATGGAGCCGTTTAAGGGCGTGTCAACGAAGCATCTCGATGCTTACCTCGCTTGGTTTAAGTGGTGCCGAACCTTCATGGCGGCCGACTCCGGCACTGCCGAGCGCACGGTCGCGCGACAGCTTGCGAACGGCGTATGCAGGAGCCGTATCCGCGACATGTTCAACGTCCTGCCGCCCTATATGGACTACTGGGTCGCATCCGCCGCATAGAGACGATAAAATAGTTGCACCGTGATATACGAGGAAAGGTACAACCATGCCGTCGAACATACCGGCCACGACGATCCGCATCGAACCGGAGGTCAAGAAAGAGGCCACAGTCATCCTGGACGAGCTCGGGCTGTCCATGTCCACCGCCGTCAATGCGTTTCTCAGGGCGCTCGTCCGCGAGGGCGGGCTGCCATTCGAGATGAAGGTCGCAGCGAAGCGGAGTGAGGAATAGCCGTGGCGGAGCAAGTCCGAGAGAAAGCAGATGGGAGCTTTGCGCCTATGGAGATAATCCTCGACGGATCATGTGATTTGCTCGAATATTACGGCGATTCGCCTGAAGTGGCTGGGATGGTCTTGCCCGGTGATGTCAGGAAAACTCTTGAGCTGTTAGACGATCAGTCCGTGCAGTGCGTCGTAACATCCCCTCCTTATTGGAGTTTGCGAGACTACGGTATCGATGGGCAAATAGGACTAACCGAATCGATGTACTCCTATATCGAGGAACTCAACGCTGTCTTTTTACAAGTTAAACGTGTTTTGAGAGACGATGGCACGCTCTGGCTGAATATCGGAGATTCATATACGTCAGGCAACCGCGGTTGGCGAGCCCCGGATAAGAAAAATCCTGCAAGAGCAATGTCGAAAAGACCGAAAACACCTGCCGGTCTTAAGGAAAAAGAACTGATTGGCCTCCCGTGGAGGCTGGCTTTTGCCCTTCAGGAAAGCGGCTGGTATCTAAGGTCGGAAATTATATGGCAGAAGCCGAATGCTCAGCCCGAAAGTGTGCGAGATCGAGTAACAAGGGAACATGAACAGTTATTTCTGCTTTCGAAGTCACCTAAATACAAGTACGACGTTGAGGCGGTTAAAGGCCCCAACGGAAGGCGCCTTCGTGATGTATGGACGATAAAGACTAGACCGAATCCATATGCACGTGGACATTTTGCTACGTTTCCGGAGGAGCTTGTCGAAAGGTGCCTAAAAATAGCCACAAGCGAAGATGATGTGGTTCTAGACCCCTTTCTTGGATCGGGAACAACGGCGGCCGTTGCCTCAAAACTCGGTAGGAAATTTGTTGGCACTGAATTGAATCCAGACTACATTGAAATTGCCAATACCCGCCTACAACACTTGGGACTAAAGACGAAGCGGGTGACAAGATGACTTTCAACTTCAATATGCCGGCAGTAAACAGACAGGTTTTCGTAGCAGGCTATTTCGACAAATTCAAATCGGGACACATGAGGGAAGCCTTGATTCAGGCTTGTCAAAACATAAGTCCGGTAGACCTTCGCAGGGAACTCGCGGAATACGCGCCCGAAAAGGGGTTGAAGCGGCTAATGGGAACCTCGATAAGAGATGAGGACGTTTTTGCAACTCCACTATTATTAAGGCAATCTCCGGGACTACTTGCTTACTATAGGATGCTACTTGGCTTCAGTCAGAAGCGCTTCTATGCAAGCAGTACCGGTCTAAGCAGATATAAGTGTCTCGAAGAGAGGCTGGTAATTCCTGCCGACTTGATAGACGGACTTCCGAGTTTATGCCTCGCTCTTAACGAGAGGGCTTGTGAACTCGTGCTCTCTCTGGACGAACCTGTACTTCAGGATGACATTAAACATCTTCCATTATTAACCTTTGGCGCACAAGCTGATGGTGCATGGCGTAACACCATTGGAATATCCGCAACGTCTAAGGTCTACGGTGCAATAAAAGCCATCGTGCTGGAAAGCGGTGTAGGAATCAAAGAGGACGAAGGCTCTTTTACCTTTTACAACAAATCCTCCCGAGCTGTAACTGTCTCCTTTTCAGCCGATCCAGATGTAGTTATCAAAGAATCTGTAGGGTCTGGGGTAATTACAAAGGTCGCGATTGAAATTAAAGGAGGGCGAGATAGGGCCAACGTGCATAACCGAGCGGGAGAAGCAGAGAAAAGCCACCAAAAAGCGCTTAAGGCATCCGTTGGCGATTGCTGGACCGTCATAGATCTCTCGTTGAGCTCATTGGACCAGCTGAAAGTGGAATCACCCAGTACGAGACGGTGGATTGACCTGGGTGCTGTGGAATCACAAAACGGCCTAGGGTGGGACAAATTTAAGGATTTAGTAAAGACTAGCTTGGGAATCTAAAATCCTTGGAAATGAAAACGGGGTGTGACCGATTTTGGTCACACCCCTTACAAAAATGTCAATGTTGGTCTAACAGAGCCTTTTTTATCGGGTGCCATTCAGTTGAAAGATTCGGGTTTACCGTGCCGAGATCATTATGACCTCGGAATACAACATGATTCGCGCAGGCGGGGCAAAGACTCCCTGCGTTCAGGGAAATGGGGGAAGCCATCCACGTGTATCCGCATTTGCGGCACCGCGTCTTGATCTTTTCTTTTGCACATTTGTAATCGGAAAGCAGCTCGAGCGAAGGGCTTTTTTCGGCAATGCGATTTTTGAATGTCTGTGAATCGAGACGCTTTCTTTCCGATGTCAATTTTCCGGCTGCCCTATACCCGCATTTCGGGCAACCCCTTCCGGCTAAAAGGGCCTGCGGAGAGGTATGCCATTCATGATTGCAAACATTGCATTGACAGGGTATTTTTTCTTTGCTGCCAGTGTAGCTACCAAGTAAATGAAATTGGCTCTTTGCGTATAGGAGGTTCTTCTTTCGTAGTTCTTCAATAAACATATCGTGGGTTTTCTTTGCCGTCACTCCGACCCTATTTGTGACGGCAAGGTCATATGCACATTTTCTGCAACCGTGCCCTTGGACCAGTGAATAGGCGAGTGATGACCATGTTTTGCCGCATGAGGTGCAATGGGCCTTAACCCTATTAGCTATCGATTTAAACGACGCGCTATCTATGATGATTTTTCCGTTATAGATAGATTCAACTTCAGCGGAATATTCTTCCGGGGAAAGCGCCCTGCACCTTCTCGCGCTTTCTATCTCTATCGACTCCCAGTCTATAGAGGATAGATCGACATCAGGGGAGATTTCTTTGGCTCCCTTGATACAGATTCGTTTGAGCGACTTATGATCTATTTCCTGCCACAGGTCATAGTCAAAACATATGCTGGACGGAATTTTCGATCTCTCGCCGGCGCAGCTGTCGTAAATGATGTGTAGTGTGATTCCGCGTTCCCTGCATCGTTCATACTTTTCGAGATCGATGGCTTGCTTTCTTTTTGGTTTATGCCAGAACCACGACCCGTATTCCCAGGCATGCTTGCCGCAGACAACATCAAGCTCAAGGCCAATTGATGTCTTGTCGCGATTTAGAACAGATTCGATTCCGAATACTTGTTCCATAAAAACACAAAGGTATTGTTCCGATCTCGATGTTCCTGTTTTAGCGCATCTTGGACAACCGCTACCTTGTTGTAGCGTATTTGGTTTTGTACTCCATTCAAAACCGCACTTCTTGCATCGAACAGAGACCCTTACGTTAGATTTTACATACGTTCCGGTAATTTCAATAAAGGGGTTTATCTTATTGATGGATTTGCAAAACTCCTCGTGAGTTTTTGGGCGCGATTTTCTACAAAGAGGACATCCATCCCCACGACCTGATCTTCTTGAAATTACCGCTTCCCACTCATGACCGCACTTCCCCAGCCACCAAACCCTTTTGCTTGAACCGTAAGTTATTTGCGACGGCAAAAGCGAACCATTCATAGTCGAATGCCACTCTGCCGCGAGATCGGGAGTTACTGTAGCTAGATCATTTTGACCGACGATTAGTTTTGCCATTTAGAGAACCCTTCTTTTCGGGTCTTGTAGTGCTGCTTAATTCACTAAATTCGCTCATCGTGCGAATTTAGCTCTACTACATTACGCTGATTAGCCAACGATTCGCATGAGTCCCTTGTTTCAAGGATTTTGTTGGTTAATGATCTCGCCCTATCGATGCTCTCCATTTCGTTTAGCTTGTAAATGCCTTGAGTCTGATGTATAATGCAATTAGGGTCAAGGCTTGAGTAGTTCCCGAACAATTGGCGTTCGGCCAGACGCTCAAGTTTTTGACCCTGTTTTTTGTCTATGTAGACAATCTTGTCTGGCGTCAATGCCCCTTGGAAATAATTCATATAGCTATCTTTTCCAAAAACAGTACGACCAAGGCTAGAGAAGTTTTGCGAGAAATAGCGGGCGAAATTTGAACGTGCGGCATTAAGGATGACATTGTATGCCATACGTCTCCAAGATAGATAATTTCTAATCGTAGCTGGCATGACATTACTCTTTATATTTGTTGCCCTTGCCGTAGTTACAGTCCTCGCATAGCGTTTGCAGGTTGTCCATTACCGATTTGCCACCGCGCGAGACAGGAACAATGTGATCGACGTGCAGTTTGACACCGTCTTCCTTTCCCCTGCCGCAGCGGACGCAGCGAAAATTGTCGCGACGGAGTACGTCGTAGCGTATGGCTCTTGTGACCTTAGCGTGCTCGGCATCGTTTGCCATGCGGCGGTCCTGATATTCCAAGCGGCGCTTCTCACGTGCCTGCTTTCGTTTCGCCTTCTTGTGATCTTTGATAAGCATCGTGATGATAATTTCAATGCCCCAGAGAACAGCAGCGAAAATCAGGATCGGCTTACAGGCATCTATGATCGGGGAAAGGTAATTGCCTTGCATGTTAGTCACCTAAATATTCGCTGGTCGCTGTGATCGGACAGTTCGCCGCCACCTGTTAACTTTTCGAGTGTGTCGTACGTATCATCATTGTAGCGATATATGTAGGTTCTCCTTGATCTGATCGGATATTTCCTAAAGCTTTGAGAGTACTTGTACTCGCTTAACCTGATTTGTTAAACAAAATGCGTAAATCTGGTTAAATGAAACCTGTAAATTCGGTTAAACGCGCTGGTAAAACAGGCGGTCTTTGTTTAAAAGCAATGACATTAAATGTTCCTGAAGTCCATCTCGCAGTTTTCGATAAATTCAGCACTCTGGATAGGGTAAAATGATGCCGACGGCAGCCCAAGTTGTGGTGAGCTGGGCAGAGCCGTTGCTTAGTAGAGTTAGGTCATCGTCTTAGCGACGGTGGCCTTTCTTTTTGGGCTTCGAGCCCGTCTTTGATTTCCCCGTAGTTAAAACTAGATGTTTAACTACAGTCCTGATAAGTCCCACCCACGATATACTTGATGAAGTCTGAAGCTCCCTGAAAGGTGATCACAATGGCCCATATAGCGAAGTATCAATCTGGCGCGATCGGTCACATGTGCGCCCTTTACGAGAATGAGGCGATGCAAGCCAACGGTTACAACCTTGGTCCCCAAAGGTCCATTTCTCAAGTCCAGTTCATTGGCGAGCGAATTTCCACTCTCGCGCTGAAACGCCATGTACGCAAGGATGCGGTGAGACTGTGCGATTGCATCGTCACACTCCCCCGCTCTTTCGATGATAGCCGCGAACGCGAGTTCTTCAAGACGGCATATACATTTCTATGTCAGCGTTATGGTGTCGATAATGTCGTATCAGCCTACATACACAAGAACAGCTCCCGTCCGCACATGCACTTTGCCTGGGTACCAGTTACCAAGGACGGCCGCCTCTCGGCGAAGAATGTCGTGACACGTCTAGAGCTAAAGACACTGCATCCCGACATGCAGCGGTTCATGGAATCGTCCCTGGGATGTAAGGTCGAGATTCTTCTCGATTCCGAAAAAGCCTGCGAAAGAATCCTGAGCGGGTTGGGGTTGAAGGACTACATAGATGCAAAAGCCGAGCTGGAACGACTTGACAGTGAAATTGCTGTGAAAAAAGCTCAGCTGAATGAAATCTTGCGTCAGGAACATGAGGCGCGTGAGCGTCTTGCGGAGCTTATTCGCTCCGCCGAGCAAGAAGACGCTAAGGGAGATTGAGAACGCGAGAAGGAGAGGTTGCTGATGGAGTACAGGCTTGCAAACGGATCTGCGATCACGGACGAAGATATTGAGCGCGAGTGCGCGGAATACGAATCCGGCTCCTGGGAGGGGAACCTGGTGAATCTCCGCGCCGACCGCTCCAAGCTTTCCGAGGGGGAGCCCAACACCAACCTGTACTTCAAGTTCCCGAGGACGGACGCCGATCTCATCGAGGAGGCGGCCGACATAAAGGCATACAACAAGGCGCTAATGGAAGACGATGCCACCCGCTATTTGATGGATGACGTCATGCGTATGGCAATGGAGGCCGAGTAAGCTTCTGCGTCGAATGGTCTAATCGCCTCATAAATAGAATCCTATTAAGCCGTTTACCTGCTGGTTTGTGAAATTTGTTTTTGGAGCGCCATGGTCATGGCAAAGCGAGATCCAGAAGACACCTAAACCTCGCTGAATGCCCAACATTATTTGGACAACAGCCTTTTCGATGCCACATAAGTGTCACCCGTGTTATTCGGAATGTCTTGCGGCGCGTATCCCTTGCCAGTCGAAATGCTATACCACTTGCCGTCTGCCCCACTGATATATTTTGAAGAAGGAGCCGGTAGATAGGAATTTGTTCCCTCACCATCGTCATAGATGACCCATTTCCAATTAGAACCGAGACTGACTTTGGACAGCGATTGGCAATTACCGAACATTTTGTTGGCACTAACGACTGAAGTGAAATCGAAGCCGGAAAGATCGAGAGATTGCAGAGACAGGCAGTCGAAGAACATTCCGAACATTCCACTACGGGATGCGTGTACGGACCAGTCTTTCATATTGATGCTCTCAAGCGAATGGCACTCTTGGAACATACAGCTGAAGTTCCAGGTTTTTGAAACATCCCATGAGGAAAGGTCGAGTGACTTCAATTTCCTAGCCCTGAAGAAAGCGTCGAACATCTGACGACACTCAGACGTGTCAATCTTTGCCACATCGACGGTTTTGAGATTGGTCATGTTTGCAAACCATACGCTGACACTTTCGGGAGCGATGCCAGTATCCACGACGGTGACCGTCTCGATCTGCGACTGATGAGCGGCCCAAGGAGCGTTTGATGAGCCATAGCGATCTGTGGGCGTCTCGACGAGCGTATACGTCTCCGTTTCAAACCCTGTGTACACCTCGGTCACGGTCTTGAACTCGAACTTATCGCCGACTTCCGGAACGTCAGCGCGCTTGTAGAAATCTAGGCTGTGGTCGTCCTCGGAGTAGACGGCGAACGCGGTTTCGGCCTGACCGGCAGACCCGCCGCCGAAAATGTCCTCGCCGCTACCGAACCAGCCGCCAATCGTATCGCCTGTCTCATTGACCTGCTGGGCGATTTTGGTGCCGAAGCCGAGTAGTCCCGCGCCGATTACCACGGCGACAATCAGGACGATGACGTATTCGACGGTACCGGCACCGGACTCCGGATACGTCCTGCATGACCGTTTTTTAGTGGGGGGGGTAATTCTGGGCAATGATAACATGGGCGATCTCTTTTCGATGATGGTGAAATTCCCGCTCATATCCTGATATTCGTTTTGCAAGCACTGTGGATAATGATACACCAAAGCCCCCGGCGCCGTCCGTTCCGTCCTGTACGTGTACGGCTGGTGGAAGGAATATAAGCGGAACGGATAGCGAAGGGAGAAAAAAATAGCACGGCTGGCACCGGGCTATCAATTCGAATGCACCTGCGTTGCCCGCGTTCCCAAAGTTTGACCGTCCAAGGACGAGCTTCGCTGGTACTTCTTGTATTCTACCACGCGTCGACTAGCTATTGCGGTGTGACATTCACTCAGCTGTTAGAATTCCTATGTCCGTTAATTCGCAATAGCAGAGCCCTGGTACGTTGCAATTCAATCAACTGTTATAATGTGAGTTCCCTACCATGGGCATGCAAGATGGCCCTAGCGCGTTGCAATTCAATCAGCTGTTATAATTATCCAGAGCGATGAAGATCGACATAATCTGCCCTAGTGCGTTGCAATTCAATCAGCTGTTATAATGAACTCGACCTCGAGACGGTCACCAAGCCGGCCCTAGTGCGTTGCAATTCAATCAGCTGTTATAATTTTGTGGTAAAGACCTTCTCGCATTTTCGAGGCCCTAGTGCGTTGCAATTCAATCAGCTGTTATAATAATCCAGCAATGAGATCTCCGGTGCACTTAGCCCTAGTGCGTTGCAATTCAATCAGCTGTTATAATTCGAACGGATGTCCTTATCGGTCACTTTCCGCCCTAGTGCGTTGCAATTCAATCAGCTGTTATAATAATTTCCGCGCTCGGCCTCCGAAACGCCGCGCCCTAGTGCGTTGCAATTCAATCAGCTGTTATAATACCCACCCACGAAAAAGCCCCTTAAGCAGGGGCTTTACTGTTATAGAATTCTGAAAAACGCGGAAATCCGGTCATTTTCGGCTCGATTCACCTGTTTTTTGAAAAAAGGAGATCACCTGCGACACAACCTATAGATGTGCCGCAGGATATACTCCACGAGTGACTTGCGATTTCGCAAGTCCTCTTACCCAAGTGTCACTCGTTGCAATTCAATCAGCTGTTACGAATAGGAACAAGAAGAACTTGGTATAAGTAATAATACCAGGAAAACAATCGATTTGAGCAATAATCCCGACCGCCATAAATACTTCAGCGAAAATGGAGCCGAGATGTTACAAACCGTTGCAATCAGAACCCCAAAGCATCTTTGCATCAAAGATAATTCCCTCATTATCCGGGAAAAGGGATCGTCGGTAGTTCTCGGTAAAATTGCGTTGTCGGATATATGGGTCATTATTATCGATAACCCCCAAGTAACGATAACGAGCGCCCTGATATCGGGCATTAACGATGCCGGTATCGGAGTCCTATACTGCGGCTCAGACCATATGCCAAACGGACTCGCACTCCCCTTGGGGGCACATTCGAGACATGCCGAGATCGTCGAGCACCAGCTCGCCATCTCAAAGCCATTGCGAAACCAAATTTGGAAACGGATCGTCACGAAGAAAATCGAGAACCAGGCTAAAGCACTCGCACTGTGCTTCGGTGACTCGGCTGAAGTTAAAAAAATCCGCGGCTATGCCCAGGAAGTCCAAAGCAACGACAAGACAAATCGTGAAAGCATCGCCGCAAGTGAATACTTCAAAGCACTTCTCCCGTACGGAACACGTTGGAATGGCCCTATGACCGCTCCGCTTAACTACGGTTATGCGATCTTGCGGTCAGGCATCGCCCAGTGCGCCGTATCACACGGCTGGCTCGTCTCGCGAGGTATCCACCATCATAGCGCAGAAAATGCATTCAACCTCGTCGATGACCTTATCGAACCGTTCCGCCCAATTGTCGATCTCAAGATCGTCAATGACAATATTCTCGAACCCTTGTCCACATTGAATAAAAAAGCCCTTACGGAGGTGACTTCCGTTCTGGTTTCAATCGACGGACGCAGGCATTCCGTCCAGACTGCAATAGATATCTACTGTGAATCCTTGAGACGGGCCGTCGAGTTAAAAGATGTCGATCAATTGCTATTGCCGGACATCATCGGACTCGAATGTGAAACATACGAAGAGAAACGGGCGAAAGGAAAGGTATGAGAATCATGCGGCTGCTCGTGATGTTCGATCTTCCAACGAAGACGAAAGCCGACAAGGACAACTACATCAAATTCAAACGGTTCTTAGATGACGACGGCTACCAGAGGGAACAGAACAGTGTCTATTCACGTAACCTTCTAAGCAGAGCCTCATCTGAATCCCATGCGGATCAGCTTCGCAAACATCTCCCACCGGCGGGACATGTCGTCGCCATGGAACTCACGGAAAAGCAATATGTCGACCGAAAAGTTCTCGTCAACACGAATCCGTCTAACGGTCGTGACGATCAGGGTCCGGGGACGCAACTGTTCTTGGAGTTCTAAAATGCAAAGGGGACGAGTTCATACCCGTCCCCTTTGCGGCTGCCTGTTAAACCGGGAAATTTTCAAATTTGCCGACACGGTCCGATAGGAACCTCAACCAGCACAGACCGAGACAGTCTTCCTGCATGACGGTCAGCGATGAGTCCCATTTCGCCTGTTTCGGAAACTTCTCTTCCGACAGGGGACCTGTCTTTTGGAGCGGTACGCTCTTTTCCCCAATCTTTGAATAAGAGCTAATCGCGCCATTTGACACATTGTACTTGTAGTAACGCATCGCGCAACCATCTTGCACAAGCACGTCCCCCTGCTTCAGGAAAATGCGGGGCTCATCACCTTTCAGCTGTACTTTCGTCCAATAATCAATCGAGAGGTCTTTTGTAAATTCCCTGATGAAATCCTGCCTGACATTCGGAACGTCGATGTAATAGATAGGATCGAATCTCCAACTGCCAAACTTCTTCATACCCTCGTCGAATACCGCCATCAGGCCGTAAACCCCATCGTACAGCTTGCATCCCCCGCTGCCATCCTTCCATAGCGTGGATGCAGGCTCGTTTTTCCCATTACGCCGATAAAGATCCTTTCCACGGTCGTCAGCACCGACATAGGGATATACCGTGTCCTTAAGCAAGCTGCCGGTCGCGGTGCGGGAAACCGTCCGGGTCGGTACGATGCAGGGAATCCAAGCCTCGACCTGGGCCTTGAACTCGGGATACGGCATGGACTCGTAACGAAGCCTCTCCCGCTCCTTTATGTTCGACCGGCCGCTATTGACCCGTGCGATGCCTTTCACGATCTCAGGGCTGCAGCACGCGATTACCGCGGCATCGACCGCATGATGGCGATCGTCGCTTCGATCCTTCTTCCCTTTCTCGTCAACAATCCCGATACCCCAGATTCGACGCATGAGCGACGTCGCGGCGCCGGCAACGCAGAAAACATGCTGCCTCTTATCATCGGGGAATGGCAGGCATTCGCGCACCCACATCGCGAGCTGTCGCGACATGTACCGCGTGTCGTTCAGGTTGCGATCGATGAATTTCTGCTCCTCTTTCCCGAACGTACTGTTTTTCAGTTTGGAAAGCTTTGATTTCGTATAATGCGCAGACTTACCCTTTCCAGCCCACGCGTCCATACGTCTGCAAAAATCCCCGAAATCAGGCGCCGAAGGCTCGCCGGAAGTCATCCATTCATACGGCGTGCGGTTCGCCTTATCGCGGTTGCTTTTCGTAAGGCACAGAACCTTATTGGATTTCGAGTCATCGCAGGAACGCGAGAACGGGAGGATGTGGTCGATCTCGACATAATCACGGTCGTTTAGCATACGCTCCAGATTGATGCCCTTGCCCGTATAAGGGTCTTGGCCGAATTGCTCACGGTAGAGCCACATCTTCTCAAAATCGGCGCTGCTCACGTGGGCGTCATTCGGAAGACCGTAGAACGCAACGAGGTCTTTTTTCGCCTGCTCGTTACTGTCCTTATTGGCCTTATTCGTTGCCGCGATAATCGCCTTCTCATGCTTCGAGCGCTTGAGATCCTTGGCCACCTCGACTCGAATGACATCGGGCAATCCATAATGCCTGATAATCGAATTGATCATGCGGCGCACCTGAGCGGTCGCGCGAAGCACCACCGGGTTCGTGCATGTCGGATCGAATTCGAGATAGGGGCATAACAGTCCGTCCCTACTTTCGTTCCTTTCCGCTGCCAATGCCTGCCTGGCCTCATACAGACCGGTCGCCTTCTCCGCATCGTACAGTTTCTCAATCTGCGGATCCTTAAATGCATCGCGGAGCATCTGCAGGGCACGAACTCCCGTGCTGCAATATCCCGAAAAGAGCTTCGAGGCGTAGGGAAGATCGAGCAGAGAATCGATATCCTGCTCCGACAGATCGAGACTGAGATTTTCAAGGGCGTTTCGAAGCGATTCACCTGAAGAGGCGTATGTCAGTGCGGAGCAGACGGCATCGGCTACATCGGTATCATCATGAAATCGATCAAGGAGCGCCCTGTTCGACGTGAAAAGACCCGTGCAGAGTGTATTCCATGCCGGGATCTTGATGCAGTCGCTCTTCTCATCGGCCGGCAGGCGGCTGTCAAAGCTGTCGGATGACTGCATGCCGAGCTTTTCACGAAGTTGCGACCATTTGAGCGGTTTGGGATTCTTCGAGACGGCAAACAGGGACTCAACGATCTCATTCCGCTTCTCCGGGGAGATGTATGTCGCTTCCCGACCCTGATGCTCAATCTTTATATTCGATAGCTTCTCATACGCGCGCACCATCTCAAAGGAAATCAACGAACTCGCGGCACGTTTCTCCGGGGCTCCGAGATAGGTGCAGTAACCGACCCTGCTATAGATTTTTTCATCGCGAGCGCTCGTATCGGTAAGCCAGCGAAGAGCGGAAAGGTACTCCCCTTCCAGCTCCTCGGTAGCGATATCGCTTCCAAGATCGCGTTGGTGCCGGAAGATGGTATGGACCTCGTCCGTCACCATCTCGATGTCGACCATATAGCGATAGTCACCTTCCCTGTTACGGGAAGTAGGCTGCTTCAAAAGATACTGGGCAATCGTCTCATAGCCGTTTTCATCCAGAATCTTACGGTTTACCGACAGGGCCTTTTTAACCTTACCGGAGTCGTCATCGGTAGCTCCCTTGCCGTGATCGATGTATCCACGCCTGTCGGCAAAAGCGTATAGAATCCGGGCAAGCTCGCGCCCATTCAGTTTATAGAGGAGCGCCTTCCCGCGAAGGTGAAGGACGTCCGGCTCGCCCTTCCGGATTGCAAACCACTGCCCGTCCGCATCGTCCGGAATCAAAATGTACTTCTTTTCGATATCGCGGACAGCCTTCTTTCGGTTCTTCCGGCGTTTTGTCGTGCGGCGAACCGAGCGATAGCCACGTCGTATGCTCGCGCCGCTCTGGCGAGCCGAAATATCCTTCTGCTTGCCCTCGACAGGCGCCTTGAAGATGTGGCTCGCCATAAGGACGATCTCGTGATTGCGTATATCGATCAGGCAGACCCCAACGCTTGCAATGCCCATATCGATACCGAGAATGAGCCTGCGCGTTTTGGAAGAAAACTGCTCGTAAGGCATCAACGCCGTCATGACCGTCTCCGGGCGGAATCCGAAATCACGTGGATCGCTGTACTCCACCATAGACCCTCACTTTCCTTTTAATTGATGATCAGATGGTTTAATAATACTACAAGCAGGTCATTTTTAGTTTTCCCCACCGCGAGCAGACAGAATTCGATGCGGTAAAATCTAGACCGATTTAGCCACTTCTGCCATTGGAGACCAATCATGAAACGCCAAATATTTCCAACCGCGTCTAAATATCGCCATCGAACCCGACGCGAATTTGGTGGCGAGACCGTCGAGTACATCATCGTGATATTGGCCGTCGTCGTCATCGGCGGTGGACTGATGGGTTTTGGAAACCAGGTCTCAGGGCAGATCGGAAAAACCGGCAACAGCATCAGCTCATGGTTCGGCAAGGCGAACGGCGCCGGAGATAATGCTTCTGGCGGGAACGGCACCGGCGGAGGAAATAACGCCGGCGGTGAAAACAAAGGGGATGAGAATAGCGGCTCACAGCTCCAGGCCCCTACTGTGTCGGTAACGGGAATGGACGTCGTCGGTGAGAGGGTCACCGCTAAAGTGTCAAATTTACCAGCAGGCGCAACCCAAGTCAGCTACCAATGGCAGTACTCATCGACGAAAACCGGAACTTTCAGTGATATCAAATACGGTGGAAATACGAATTCTTACGAAATCTCGGAAGAAGACGAGGACTATTATCTGCGCTGCAAGGTGACGACATCCAGCAGCAAAGGAAAAGTCCCAGATGCCTACAGCGAGACAATCGGCAAAGTCTATGTTTTCGATTGGTCTAAATATCCCACCGGAAGCTATCGCCCACGTTTTAATGGAAACTCGCTCGCATGCTGCACTGCCCCCTATGACTCATCAACTCAGATTCCAAGTCTGGGTGAAGGGGATTACGCCTCTATCGTCTTCGACAACGAGCTTTCCGATATCCCGCAGGGCAATATCACCTACAGATGGTTTAAATGCGCCGGTCTCGGAAGCGGCGCCGGACTTGTCGCCAAAGAACTCGGCTCCAGCCCCTCTCTGTCTCTCTCAGGTTTACAGGGATCGTACATCAATTGCGAGGTGACCTTGACCGTCAACGGGAAAAGCAAGACATTTGTTCCTAAGGCAATTTGCAACGGCAAAGTAAGCGACGGTATCTACGTACGTCCTAGAATCGGTTAAAATCCCAGAGAATCCCCGAGGTATGGAGTTTGGAAAAACAGTTTGGGTAAAAGTCAATTCCTTGAAACGGCTCCTTGACGCCCATAAAAAGAAAACAGCGTGCAGCCGCCCTCGCTTCGGGGGCGCTGCGCATCTTTTTGAATTGAATGAAGACAGGACACAGCCGATCGTCCTCACCAGGCTATGGGACAGAAAGACGGTTCACAAATGAGGGTTCCTTTTGGACTTGATGAGCACGGCAATGCCGTATGGGCAGACCAAATCCCCTACGACCGCAACGGGTTCAAGTGCGGACTTGTCTGTCCCGATCCGAATTGCGGAAAACGGCTCAAGGCAGTCCGATGGTCGAAGGACGACCCGGAGAAAGGCATCCACTATTTGGTCCACGAGGCGAACAGCCGGTGCGCGGTCGAGTCGAATCCAGAGTCCCTTCTCCACCTGGAGGCAAAAGCCGTCCTTCAAGGGCTCATCGGCCATGATTTCTACCTCCCCAACCTGTCACTCATCGATAGCGTCCCGCATACGTCACGCTATCGGAACGCCGGCAAACTCGAATTCAAGAAGTATGGCAAACTGACAGTCCTTCCCGTTCCCGGCTCTTCTGTCCTAAAGTTCGGTCCCGAAACATACAAATCGTTCATTCCCGGTACCGGTTGCATGACTAAAATCGAGGATGTCAAAACGGAGCGCGATTGCGGCGCGATGTGCTCTGAAGGTCTCATTCCGGATGCGGTCGCACTGCTGTCGCATGCCGATACAGAGATCTGGGTCGCCATCGAATTCCGCGTCAGCCATCCGAAAACCATCGAGGACGTGCGGAAATATGCCACCGTGGATTTCCCGGTCATGGAAATATCCATCACAGATGACATCGCAAATGCGGAGGATACCAGAAAGAGCCTGGCAGAACGAATTACAGGAACCGGCCATGCGACGCGTTTCGCCGGTCGCGAATGGCTCTACTCTCCTGCAGCTAAAAAGATTCTCAAGCGTAGCTGGCATATCGAGGCAGAACCATCCGCTAAACCGCTCCGCCATAAAGGAACAGATCTCATAAGGCTGGAGACACCGCTTCCGGCAATCACGGTCTATGCCGTAAAAGGCGCACCGACAGGTGAGACCTCATGGGACAACATCGACCTCACACTCCGCGAGATCTCCGAAGCGACCGTCGAGAAGCAAGAAGAGGCACTGAGGAAGAAAAGGTCACTCAGTTCCAGATGCCCTTCCTATAAAAACAGCGCACCCGCCGGCCGACAAATAAAGCAGACCGAAGATACCGGTTTTGAAACGCCGACGAAACCGCACGGGATTCTCGGAAGGCTAAAAGGCCTCTTCGACAAATTTCGGAAGTGAAATTCGCAAACGTTTGCGAATTTGGAAAGTCCACACGAAAACGGGCTGAGAAATCGCTATTATGGTTAAGAGCACGAGTTTGATCCCCTTTCTCGTGCAGGGACATCTTCTTCCCACCGATGGATGTGCCCGCTCCCCAATCTCGGGCGCATCCATCACCCATTTTGCAAATATACCAATATCCGCGTAGTCGTCATATACCATCAACAGTCTCGATCTCTTCTTATGGACGGGGTCATTTTTTTAATGCGAAGTGGTAGAATCTTACAAAAGATATTCAAAGAAAGGACTTATGCAATGGTTCCGAAAGTAGACCCATCGAAATTTCCAGAAATGCTGAACGCTATTACGGAGAACGTCCGAGACAGCTATGCGGGAATGGTCTTTATCGACGATCCTGAAGATCTGGCCTCATGGGGGTTCACTAAAGAACAACTTGATGAACTGGACTCTTTTGCACAAAAATATGGATTGACTGACGTTCTCGAAATCAATGAATGGAATCCCGATTCCAAGCCGGACTATATCCTTTCGGCATTTTCCGGCCTCGTGGATAAGATCGACGATCTGCAGGGACGAATCCGACCAAAAGCCGATGATGTCTCAATTGAAAACTTTATCTACCTGAATCAGATCAAGGCCGATGTCCCCGAACCGGATCAGTTTGGCCATGCCGAAGAGAATGACCATATCTTCGGTTTGATCTCTAAATTTGCCGAGGGACAGGACACCGCCTTCGTCGTGCAAAAGGTCAATTTCTCCGGCACGAAACAAATCGGTGAACCCGAATATGAGCTTCTTCCTCTCGGTCCCACTTCCGGTGAGGACCTTGCCGATTTCACCGAGTGGTTTATGGACGATTTCAAGAGCGGTATCGACTTTGGCTGCGATGAAAACCGCGAGCACCTTGCCATGCTCGCCCATACCGGATTCTATCGTGAAGGCGAGTATGTGGACCAGCTGCTCACCTTTCACCAACTTGATTTTTCCAATGCCCATGCCGTGACGGAAAAGTTCTCCTTTGAAGGTCGCCCGGAAAGCAATGAGTTCATAGGCGATCTCGACCAGCTGTTCCATGATCCAAATTCACTCGTCAGCTCGTCAGACATCATCGATATTATCGAAAACGAACCGGTCGGAGGTGTTTCCAACGGTGGGAAGCCCTGCCGTGAACACACGAGGCTTTCCGATAAAGCCGAAACCGCCAAATCTGCCTGCAGCAAGATCGCTGAATCTGAACAACGTGAGCGGGGAATCGAGAAGCCGATCCAAATCGAGGCAAAATGATCAGCGAACGCGACCTCAGGCTTGCAAAGGCAATCGTCGACCCATATATCGGACAGGACATTATCGCTACCGCCGTACTCGGGACGAAGCTCGGGAGTATGCTGAACGAGAACGCATACCGTGAAGTCGTCAACAATGCCCAAAGGCTTATCGATGGAACCGAGTGTATCCCGCAGGGCAAGACGCTCGAGTTCATTTTGAGAAAGCGATACGTCGAGACAATCAAGGCCGATCGGAAGAGCGATCTATCCCTTTCCAAGATGCGCGGGCTGTTGAAGGGCAATCGTGCCGTAGCGCGAGACGATTGCGAGACGAATAACGAGAAGACTTACGAAGAGCGTTAAATGCGGCGCCTTCGGCACCTATGATCCGCTCGCAACGCTCGCTGACGGATTACTTTCTTAGGAGGGAATATGTGGCAGGAAAAGCTTCAGGACACAGCAGCATCCCATCCATGGCTTGAGCCGCATGAAGCCATCAAACGGAAAACCCAAGCACCGGGAATGCAATTGGTAGATTGGTACGGCTTCTCCGTGCCGAAAACAAAAAAGGAGATGTTTCTCAAGCAGTCCGCCCGTCGTGAAGATCTCCTTGTTGTCGGCGAGGTCGACAACATCCACTCTTTTTTCAGCGACTACGAGACGGAATGGAGATCGAATATCCTATTCGATGATCTCGACGAGGCGCTGCGCTACTGCGAGGATGTCCGTTCCGGTTTCATCTCCGATATCCAGCTGCATTCGAGTTTCATCATGTACAAAGAGCCGGGATTTAAAGCCATGCCGGGTGGCGGCTTCGCCGGATGGAGCGATCTATTCTATGCGGCTCACGGCAACCTGGAATATGCCAACAAGCTCCTTTTCGATTGCCAAGCCGGTGATCGCGACGGCATGGACCCGCGCCGATGCGCAAAGGAAGACTTGATCAACGGAGTCATTGCCGAATTCGGCAGCGAGTATATCATGACCGGAGATGCCGGCCAGAAAAATCGTCTGAACAGCGCGGAAATCTTGCGCATCGAACTCGATAGGGTCCCGACTGACGGAAATGGACATATCACCGGGTATTACCATGGTTTCCCTCTCGGTACGAGCCTGGAGGATATCAGTGCGGCGATCGACGACGTAGACAAAGTCGAAAATGTCCATCTAAACAGGATCGATGCTCCCGAAGAACCAGAGCGTATCGAGGTCGAACAAGACGTAGACGTTTCCAAGGAAAAGCCTCCCGTCTCCGAGATCGAAGATTCTTTCATTCGAGAGCCAAAAAACCATCCCACACAACCGAAGAAGCCGGTCTGGACGAACCTTGAAGTTGCTCCTGACAGTGTAATTCTCCTCACAGGTGTCTCAAGGAAGACGGACAGGCCATGGTATCGTGCCGATTGCACTCTCGGAGAGGAATCTTCAATCAAGCCAGGTGGCAAATTTAAAATCCTGCTGAGTGAGAGGCAGTACGCACGCGCCGACGCTCAACAAAAGGCCGGTAAACCGGTTAGTCTCGGACTGAAAACCGCCAGGTATCCAGATGGAGTCGAAATCGACGGCGAGATGATCGCACTTGAAGACCTTGCCGCCGATATCAATGTCCGAAAAACCGACCCACTGCCCAAAAGTCCCGAGGAGTATCGCGGTGCCACGGAACAATCCTTTACCGGGAACGAATGGGCGAATTTTCGCTTCTTCCCGGACCTGGTCGACCTTTCAAAATCCATCGACCCAGACACGGCGAGAACGGATTATCGTGCCGATGTGACGTCCGAAATCGCCGGGCGAAACTGCTCATTTACCCTGCATCTCGCAAAATGGCAGTACGATAAGGCCGTCAAGGCCCAAAACCAGAACTCCCCTATCCATATTGGGATGAAGCTTAAATATATAAAGGGCGGCGTAATTCCAGTCCAGTTCGAAGGTGAGCAGATCACCCATAACTATTCTCCAAAGAAACTCGAAGAAAGCCTGCCGAAGGTGCAGAAAGCACGTTCCGTCAGCGGGTGTAGGCAGGGAAAAGGAAACCGGGTATCCTCCTATCAAGACCGATCCTATCGTTTCAAAACGAAGGAAGCATATGAACATGGACTTCCAGGAGCACACGAAAGCAGGAACTGAACATGAACGAAAACTCAACCATATCGAACGCTTATGATGGCAAGCATGATGAATACGGTCATGATCTACCCAGGTGGATGAATTTCGAGCATGTCATCGATATTGGTGAGGCGGACCCGACTCAAACGGCAACCGACTATTACGGCTTTGAACTGCCCAATGGCGTCGCAATGGTCATCCAGAGCCAACCAAGCCATAGAGATCATCCTTTCATCGTCTACAGTTACGGCGATGGAGCCTGTTTCCATGACGATGTCGAATTCGATTCGCTCCGCACAGCGATTAGCTATGCATCCCAGCTCCACAGCGGAGCAATCGATCCAGATTACCTGCGCGTCGAATATACGCATGATGAATATGAAACACTTTGCTGGCGCGATTTCTACCAGGCGGCACACGGTAATATCGAATACGCCTCACGTCTCGTCGACCAGTGCAACGGCGGATTTCGAGAAGGGTTCGGCCCGTATGCCTGCGCAGCCGAAGACCTCGCTGAAGGCGAAATCGTCAATTTCAACAACTGCTACGTCATCACGGATGCAAACGGACCGGATACAAAGGAAATCGCCGCAAAAAGGATTTGGGATGAACTCGGAGATGTCTGCATAGACGATAATGAATGTATCGATTCGGAATTCTACGGCTACCCTATCGGGACATTTCGGGAAGACATCTGGCATGACATCGAGGACCAGCTTGGAGTCCCGATCCATGAACTGATGTTTCCCGATGATGTAAACAAGGACATGACTAATGAAAGGAGTCTTACTATGTCCAACGAGAATAAGAACACCAATGTCAAGGAAGAGACGACCTGGACGAACTTCAAGTTCTTCAATAATCAGGTCAAACTCAAGGTCATCGAGAAGGACGACCGTCAGATGTATCTGGCAGATTGCCGCTTCATGCCGGGTTCTGTCGCAAACGGCATCGATCTCGGCGATCAGAACGGCATCTCCGGCCATATGACCGTGTTCCTCACCGAGAAGCAGTATTTCAAGGCTGCTGAGCAGAAAGCTAACGGTGAGCAGATCAATGTCGGGCTTCCGAGCACTCAGCTCAAGGACGGCAAGATCGAGGTCAATTTCTACAACCACGAATCTAAGGAAGCACGCACCATTCCCGTAAATCCCTTCGCCGCGTCCAAGGCGAACAAGGCCGCCCGCGAGGCTTTCTTCGAGCGCAAGGATGCCGAGCGCGAGCAGGGCAAGAGTCTCGGCGCAAAGGCCGCATCCGCCCGCGGCGCGTCCGAAAAGCTGGACGGTCAAAGCCAGGCCGCGCCCGCTAAGGACAATCTTGAGCATTAGGTTGTCATCGATTTAGTGCAATCAGACATGCGGTCTGTCGTTCCATTCGGATGGCAGGCCGCTTTTTGTGCGGCGCGCACGCGCGCCTATGATCCGCTCGCCACGCTCGCTGATTTATAATTGATTTACGCTATCGAAGAAAGGAAAGTGACCTATGAAACTTATAACCTATTATCAGACCGGCAAGATCGATGTGTTCGACACCGCCACCTTCACGGCAACCGATCCCTTCAAGAGGGACGGTATGAACCTGATCACGGAATTCGCAATCCGCTTCGACCTGCTTGAAGACAAGAACTCGAATGAGGGCCTTGTCGTCGACGTCTATTGGTACGATGCGAAGATCCATGACAAGGACAATGCCGTGACATCGCTCGACGAGAAGAAGAACGCCACGCTCAACAATGCACTCCTCAAGGCGAGTACCCGCATCCGCCTGATTTCCAAGAGGGAACTCGAGGACGTGGCGAAAATCACCCTTGACGGCGAACTTGTCGAATGGCGCCAGGGCGGCGAGCTCGTCAACGGCGTCAAGTTCTTCAGCCAAGAGCTGCTGTATTTCAGCAACGGACGCAGCGCGTCAATCACGGAGCGTGCCTGCAAGATCAGCCAATTCATCAAGAATGCCAATCCGGAGCTGCCCGATGAGATCATTGCCGGCTGGATGGGCCTGCCTCCGACCGTCCTTGAGACCATGAAACGCGACCAATTGCGCAACGATCAGGTCAGCGAGCAAGACGACTAGGCACACCTCTCCTGTAGAAGAGTGCTATAATTTATTCTACGTTCCTTCCCTATCCAGAACGTTTTGCAGCACAGGGAATAGGCGGCTTGCGCGGTTTTGCGTAGGCCGCCTATTCCTTTCTGTATGATCTTTGAATTTCTGGTTGACTTTCTTTTCTAATACCAAAGTGCTATAATATAAGTGTATAGAACTAGACTTAATTGTATTGGAGGAATTCAAATGGAATGGCTTTTACTTTTTATACTCGGTCCGCCGATTCTCACTCTGATCTTAAGGATCTTGATCTTCATCGTTCGGTACGGTCCGGGCTTCGTCGGTGCGATCTTCGATTTGATCTGCTGTGTGCTCGGGCTCGTCGGTTGCATCATCATGCTCATCATCCGTGGGATCATGGCAGTCTTCCACGGCCTCAAGGTGCTTTTCTTCGGGCACTCCTCACCGCCCCGGAACGCTCATGTCGATTCGTCTGTCTCACCTGATGACATCGAAAAGTTCATCAAGGCGTTCGAAAACAAGATGTAATCAGAAGACCAGGATTAAAGGAATGGTGTCTAATGGTTGAATCCGAAACCGTTTTTCAGAAACAACAGGCCGCATGCATCAGCGGAGTGAAAGTTCCACATCTGATGTCGCTGCCTGTTGTTTCGCATCTGAACGGTAAATACGATCTGTCAATCACCTGTATCAAGAACAAACTTGATCCGATTCTTGCTGAAAAACTTTAAGGCTTGTTTTCGTGTACCTATTGGGTTGTGCGGCTGACAAAAAGTCCATCCGGGTAACGCATGTCATATGTATCCCGAACCTGTTTCATCAACTCGTCTCTCGTGCAGCAATTCGCCTGACAGCTTTCAACGATTTGGTAGCGCAACCACCGGCGTTCTGTGCTCGCATCAGAGCCGCGGTGTTCAATGATCTTAATCTTGACCATCAAATTTAGCAGTCGGTCAAGATCACTTTCCTTTATCGTCGTCACTACTCTCTCTTTCCTCTAAATTCGCAAGCGCTTGCGAATCACCCTGTCGATACCCCTAAAAGTACACAATTAGAAAAGAGTTACGGCAATTCTTTGCATATCTCTTATCCAGATCGTGTTTGTTTGCGAGATCGGTAAATTTCTTCTCTTTTTCATTCCGATCTGTAATGGGTCTGGCATTCTGTACAGACATTTTTTCACCGCTGCGGAATTTGGTTTATCGCAAATACCCCCTCACATTACATGGTGTAACCCGCGCAGCGGAATCCTTTGACAAAGCCCCGGTTGTCTACCGGGGCTTCTTTCTGTCTATTACGATTGCTCTTTCCGCTTGTACGCCGCCAGCTCGCGCTCGACCTGCCTGTCGCCGGTCTCGTTCACCCACCAGGGCCATTTCACCCGGTCGCACGGCTCGTCGACTCCGGCGAACCATTCCCTCAGCTCGTCGAGGCTCACCGGGGAGTGCCCGTTGGCATCGCAACCGACGTCGTAGCGCAGAAGGCCCTGCTTGCGGTTGAACTCGTTATACGCGCCGCCGCCGCTGTGGATGTGCCCGTGGAGGTGCCACGATCCATGACCCATGCCCTGCCAGTCGGCCATGGGGTAATGGCACAGGACGATCTTCTGCCCGTCGATCTTGAGCACGCAGATCGGCGGCTCCACAGTGAAGGCGCCAGCGACCGCCGGCTGGGTCCAGTCCTTGTCGTGGTTTCCCGGGACGAGGTGGATGCGCCTGCAGGCGATCCGCTTGCGCAGGGCATAGGCGTCCTGGGCGGTCATCTTGAATGAGAAATCCCCCAGGATGTAGAGCTCGTCGTCCACGGCAACCTTGCCGTTGATGCTGTCGACGATAGCGTCGTTCATCTGCCAAATCGTCTCCCACGGGCGGTCGGTGAACTTCAGCACGTTCTCATGCCCGAAGTGGGTGTCGCTGGTAAACCGGATCATATTTCCCTACCTCCCTTTTGCATTATGTATGATTTACAAAATCAATCATACCACGGTACTATCATATAATGCAATCAAACCCAGACCTCATTTCAGCCTGTATAGGCAATACCGGGAGGTACTTACAATCTTCTCGCTTCCCCTAACTTCTTTTTCAAATAGTCGCTGCTCATCCTTTCGAATGATAGCCACATCCCAATATCCGTCATTAAGCGTCTTGAAGCTTTTTGCATTCACGACATCGACATAGCGCTTGTAATCATCATGGGTACGCTCGCCGGCAATTGCCTTAGCCCAGATTTCGGGTCGCATATCGTAGCTTACCTTTATGTCTTCCCACTCAAAATAATTCATCAAGGTATCGTCGCTGGAGAAAATGCGTGCATCCGTACCCTTCAGGGCATCGACAATCGGTGCCATCTCTTGATCAAATGCAGACCAACCGGATGCTGTCGTGCCATCCGAAGAACTGGCCGCTTCCGAGGCGTTTAAAACCGAGGTCGCCAACAGCACTCCTATAAACAGGACGGGCATCAGCCGTATCGCGCTGCCCTCTTCCTCGCGTTCGATGCCGGTTCTGCCGATGCCGCACAGATAGGCACAAACAACAAAAGAAACCGTCCAGGCAATCCAAAAACACCGGATTTTCAGAACGCCCATCACCACCGCCGCGATCCAAAATGCAAGCACGCCGGTGTTCGGAACCTTTCCTTTAATGATTGCGATGGCAACGGGAATGACGATACACACCATCGTGCAGACGATGCCATAGGAATCATTCGGACTTGAGATAAATGGACGCATCTCGCTAATGACATTGCCGTAGGACGCGGCTCCCATAGAAAGCACTGTGTAGATCGCCCCGCCGAATCCGTAGGGATTGAAAAGTGAGGCGATGCACATCAAGAGACACGCCCTCAATAGAGGAATTCGATAGGTGTACCAGGCGACCATGTCGGTCTTAAACGTCTTGATATGCAGTTCCCCTATTTCCGGTAAAAGGAAAGACAGGCACGCCGCCAAACATAGGGGCCACATCGCCGCCTGAAGATTCACCTGAAGCAAGGTGACTACCGGAAGAAGCCAAAGTGCCCGAACGTTACCGTCCTCGTGCCATGCAAAGAGGATATTCAACGTCACAAACAGGCAGCCGGCAGACCACAAGGTAGGCCGTATCGAGATGTAGGTAAACATATGAAAGAAACCGACCGCATACAGCAGCCAAGTGATCCCTTGGTGTCGGCAACCTCTCGTCAGCCTTTCAATTAAAAAATAATAGGCGATGGCCGCTATCGCCAGCGGAACCACCACCGATGTGGCGACGCCGGTATAGCCCGCAAGGGAATACCAGCCATAAAGCCATACATCGTGCAGCCATTGCTGGACAATAATACCCAGCCCGGAATCCAGCGACCATGGGTTCTCGAAGGGAATCCCGTTGTGCACGATTTCACGTCCCGATGCCAACAGGAACCAACCGTCCGTGTCCAACGTCCCGTCTGTACGGATATATCCCGTAAACCACGCAATGAAAATCGAAACCATTGCCGCAGTGATGTATGAAAGCATGCGTAACGGGCGTGTGCTATCCCCACTGCCCGATTTCTCGGTATGCGCTCGGTCCAACACCATATACCTATCCACCTCTCGCCAAGCAAAACGGGCTCCTTGAAAGAAGCCCGTCATTTCAACCATTTGCCTACTGGGCGCCCGTACTGCCGAACCCGCCTGTCCCGCGATCGCTTTCAGGAAGTTCATCAACCTGGATAAACGCTGCATGGACGCATGGGATAATGAGCAATTGAGCGATACGGTCCCCGGGATTGATCGTGTAGGGGCGCCTTCCAATGTTCACCAACTTCGCCTTTACGGGACCCCGATAGCACGAATCGATAATTCCAAGAGAGTTCGCAAGCATCAGACCGTGCTTGCAGGCAAGGCTCGAGCGGATCGCCAACGCACCGAAATAGCCCTCAGGAATGGCGACCTCGATTCCGGTATTGAAAAAGGTCGATTCACGCGGCTGGAGCGTCACCGGCTCCGGAATATCGGCGCGTAGATCGGCGCCGGCGTCCGTCGGGTGAACACGGACGGGCAAAAACCCCTCTTTTGCGACAGTCTTGATTTGCATTGAAATACCTTTCCCTAAAACTGATTCCACGTGGATTGATAGTCCCTGCCGGGTGCGTCTTCGCGCTCCCATGGAAGAGCCTCCCCTGCAGATGAGCAGGCGGGTGCGGCCTGCTTCTCGGCAGCCTTCTCCTTCTCCAGAAGGTCGGCGATGTAGGCCTTGACCTGCTCGCTGAACCGCTGTGGGCACTCCAGTTGGACTGTGCCCTCACTCGCCTTCTTCTCCATACGCGCATAGAAGTCAATGACTTCGCGACTCGCATGGAGTCGGTTCTTCTCCATCTTCGGGAAGATGGTAAGCCCCTCGATGTTGGAGCAACGGGACAGACCGACGTAGAGCTGCCCGGCGGCGAAGGTCTTCGTGTGGACGGTGCAGCGATCGAAGGTAAGGCCCTGGGACTTATGGATGGTGATGGCGTAAGCGAGCTTGAGGGGGATCTGCGTGAACTCGCCTACCGTGTCGGAAGTCACCTTGTTTTTCGTTTTGCCCTTCGGGTCGACGAACTCCTCGACAACCGATTTGAGGATCTTCCACGTGTGAGCCTCAATCTTCACCGGCTCGTCAGGGTTGGCATCAAAGGCAACCGTCACGCTCGTCTTGGTGCATTTCACGACCGTGCCCTGTGAGCCGTTGACATATTTACCCTCGGGGTCGTTGACGAGAGACATGACGCGGGCACCGGCGCATAGGGTGATCTTATCGTCTGCCGCGCGATCTCCCTTGTTCACCTTTCCCGTCGCGCTGGCCTGATAGGTGTATTTCTTCCCGCTCAGCTCCGACACGCTCTCCGTATTGATATTCGATGCAAGCCTGTTGTTCGAGCATAGGAACAGGGCATCCTTGGGCGCGTATTTGCGATCCGATACGGAATGCTCGTTGAAATACGGGATGCATGACTCGTCGCCGTTACGCGCGAGATTCAGGTTCCCGATGTACTCCGGATCGTCCTGGCGCACGACCTTCTTCAGGATGTGCGGCTCGAAGTCGAACCCATCCCAGTAATCGGATTCAAACGCCCAACCCTCGAAATTGCCGGGGTACAGCTTCATGAGGATTGCACGGTCATCTTCCGTGATGACCGGGGGAAGCTGGAAGAAATCACCGACGAGCACGACCTGCTTTCGCCCGGACGAGACCTGGGCATCAGAGATCATGCGCATGACGTAATCGAAAAGGTCAATGCGGCACATCGAGATCTCATCGATGATGATGACCTCCGCGACCGTCAGGACCTTGCGGGGACGAATCTTCTCGGACGGGTTGCATACGCCGGCGCTCACCTGCAGAGTACGATGGATGGTCGAGCCATTGTGCATGTTGAGCGCCGCGATACCCGTCGGCGCCATCGCCGTGTAGGGAACGCTACGGGCCTCAAGGTCATCGATGAACCGGTTGAGCACATAGCTCTTGCCCGTGCCGGCGTTACCGGAAAGGAAGACGTTACGCCCCTCCTTCAGGGCAATGTAGGCGTCCCGCTGGTCTTCGGTCAGACCCTCCAGCTCAGTCTCATCGATTACCATTTCACTTCCACTTCCCCGCTGGCGATTTGCGCATACGTCACGGTGATGCGATGCTGCTTGTTCCTACGTGTCGGCAACGTCGAACAGACCAGAAAATTACTGCTCGCCGACTCAAAGCAGACATCAAACCCAACTTTATCGAGGCCTTCAGCCTTCTGGCGGCGCGTCGGAGGAAGAAAGACCTTCCCTTTCTTTCCCGTATGGGCCATCGCTGCCGCACGGATCCTCTCACGGCCCTTGCTGCCGTAGGTCTCCTGCTCATACTCGAACATCGGTATCACTTTCCCCTTTTGTGCGTAGGTCTTTTTGGAGTAGTAGGATTATACCACAATACCATGCGCTTTGATGTGAAAAAGCCCCGCTTTTTGGGCGGGGCTGAAAGGAAACAGGGATGATTAGAAGCAGAAAGCGGGGAAAATGTTGTAAGTGTTTGTCGCAGTGCCGTGACACGACGGATCGCCTTCGTCGTCGACAAACAAAAAATACTGCGTCGCAGTCATTTGTACTGTTCGTTCCCACCAGTGGTTGTAGCCACCGACAGCAATGGTGGCGTTAACAGAGTGATTGTTCATCACTTTACCCTTGAAGGCCTCATACTGGGTACCTTCGTTGGAAGTCCAGGGATAGTCAGATGCCCAATAAGACGTCGGCACAATCTCGGAGTAGCTTAGTAGGAATAATTTGTCTGTGGTTGCCGTGACGGCAGCATTCTTATTCGCCTTCCCGCCACCGACGTTGTTCGTGAGCTTGGTGACGTTCTCGATCTTCAACTGTAAGTCAGCAGGTAACATGTTCCAAATTTCTCCGGAATTCATCTTGGCTCGAAGCTCGGAGGCTTCCCATCCACCAACGTTAGTTGCCGTAGCATTCATTTGCCACCTGCCAAAACGGTACGAAGTCGTAAGAAACGTAAGTCCTGCCTTACCGCTACCGTCGGCCAGATTGTCGTGAGCGATGCCGATAATCTTGTAGGTCATTGTCCTGCCATTGGTGAGCGTTATCGACCACGTCGTCCCCGCATCCATGGCGTCCTTCGCCTTGGCGTAGAGTTCACTCGAGTTGCCCTTTTTCCCGATGTCCTCGGCCACGGCCTTCTGGTCGTCGAGCGTCCAGTCGGCTGGGTCCTTTTCCTTCAGCTCATTGACCCGGCTATCGGCCCCGCCGCCTTCACCGCCGGCATTTCCGCCTCCGGTCCCGCCGGTGCCGTTTGCCTTGGAAAACCAGCTCAAGATGCTGTCACCGGTCTTCGAGACCTGCCCGGAGACCTGGTTGCCGAAGGCAAGAAGCCCACTGCCGATCACGATCGCCACGAGGACGACGATGACGTACTCGACGGTACCGGCACCTTGCTCGGTGATCCAGCGCCCTATGAATCTCGAGATTTTTCTCTCCCGCTTTCCCATTACCCCACGCCTTTCAATCGACAGAATTCTTCCGAATATATCGATTGTCGAATAGATAGGGGGTGTTTCGATTTGCCATGCGCGAATGGATCGATTCGCGGAGCGAAATGCAAGCGAGACGAAAAAAGGGGAGTTCCTTTTTGCGGAACTCCCCTTTTCCGAGTCGTTATTCGATTTGTCCTACATCTGCTTGCGGCGCTTCTTTTGATCGAGAAAGACGCCGGCTGCCACGAGGACGGTACCGCCGATGACGAACGTCTCGCCGATGAGTCCCGCGCGGTCGCCGGTCTGGGCGAGGCTGCCGGTCTGGGCGGTATCCGTGCCGGCGAGGTGCTTCGGGGTGTATGCCGCCTGCTGCTTTGCGACCTCCTCTGCCTCCTGTCGTGCGATCTCATCGGAAAGCTTCTGCTCCGCCGCGATGCGGTCGGACTTCGCCTGCTCGTAGGCGGCGAGTGCCACATCATAGCCGGGTTGGAGCCCGTCCACCGCGGCCTGCTTCTCGTCCAGAATGGCCTTGGCGGGCGCGGCCTTGGCACGTGCCTCGACTGCTGCTGCGAAAAGCGCGTTGAGGGCGTCATCCGCGTTCACATCATGGCCGGAAGCGATCGCCGCGCCGGCATCGATGGAGTTCAGCTTCGACAGCTTGGCGTCTGCCTGCGCCTTCGCCTGTTCGGCGGCGGAGACCAAGGACTCGGCGGCGATGGTATCCGCCTTCGCAGCATCGAGGGCGGCCTTGGTGTCATTGACGGCCTTTACTGCATCCTGCTCGCGCTGCTGTGCCTCTGCGAGCTTCGCGGCAAGGCCGGTGAGGATGTCGAGGTTCGACTGTGCGTCCTCGAGATCGGTCTGGGAGCCAGTGAGCTTGTCGGCGGCAACGCCGGTGTCGACCTTTGCGGCATCGACGGTACGCTGGGCATCCGCGAGGGCGCGTGCGGTGCCGTCCGCCTTTTGCTTGGCGGCTGCGAGGACTGCCGCCTTCTCGGCCTGGCCGGCTGCCGCCGCGTCGTGGACGCTCTTTGCGGTATCGACCGCCTTCTTGGCGTCGGCGACGTCCTGGAAGAACTTCGCGAGATCGGCGTTCGCATCGGCAACGCTCTGCTGCTTGGCAGAGGTGTCGGCCTTTGCGGCATCCAACTTAGATTGTACGGTCGTTACGGCTGCGTTGGCAGCATCAAAGGCGACCTGCTTCTGTTGTACGGTCGACTTTGCCGTATCGACTGCCGCGTTGGCGGCATCGAGGTCCGATTTCGCCGCATCAAGCTCGGTCTGGGCAACCGTGACGCCCTGCTGCTTGGCGGCGAAATCAGCCTTGGTGGCATCGACGGCACGCTGGGCATCGGCAACACCCTGCTTTGCGGCATCGACACCTGCCTGTGCGGAATCCACCGCGACCTGCTTCTGCTGGACGGTTGTGGCGGCGCCGGCGGCTGCCTGCTTCTTGGATGTGAGATCAGCCTTGGCTGCGTCGAGTGCGCTCTTGGCGTTCTTGAGGCCGTTGATATAGGAGGTCAGCTTTTGCTCGTACTCGTCGACGGAGATGGGGTTCGTGTTCCAACCGGAGCCGGACCAGCCGGAGATCTCTGCGGTGTAGCACTGCGTCTGAAGCCCGGACATGGTGCCCTTGGTGCAGGTTGCCATTCCCATAACGGCGAGTTCGGGATTGATGATGTTCATGTAATGGCCGACGGTGCCGCTACTGCCGTTCTCCCAGTGGCAGTTGTCTGCAATCCAATGGTTGATTGCGACACCGTTCTTTGCATAGAAATCATAGGCATCCTTGCCGACAAGACCGGTGACTCCATAAAGGGCCTCCGTTGCCTTGTCGAAAAAGCCCTTCTCCTGCTCGATCCACTGCCCACTCGGATCGATTCCGTAATTCCATGCCAGATTTTCGGCAAAATCATATTGACGGGCATGATCGAGCACGGTGTCGCTGTAGTTGGCATCTGCGATCGCACCGGCGATGAGCTTGTAGGTGACATGGAGCTCGGACAGGCCGACCGACTTGCGGTAGTCGTTGACGGACTTCATCCACCTGATCGCATTGAGCATATTGTCAAGGGACGTGGCGTCCTTGGAGTTGCCGACTTCGGTCTTTCCGGCATATTTGGCGTTCAGGATGATGTTGACTGCGTCATCGGCACCCATGGACTTGAAGAAACCGATGGCTCCCTGCTTGAGTTGCGCGTCGGCGGAATCGAGTTTTGCCTGTGCCTCGTCGACCTTCTGCTGCGCGGCGGTCACGGCGGCGTCTGCGGTATCCTTTGCGGCCTTGGCGTTCGCAAGCTCTACATCGGCGGCTGCCTTGGCGGACTCGGCATCCTTGACAGCCTGCTTCGCTGCATCCAGCTTGGAGATGGCGTCGACGTTCGCCTGCTTGGCGGCATCGAGGTCGGCGTTCGCGGCATCGAGGTCGGATTGGGCGGCGTTCACGCCGGATTCGGCATCGGCCGCGGTCTGCTGCTTCACGGAGAGGGACGCCTGGGCATCATTCAGGTCGGCCTGTGCCGTTGCCGCAGCGGACTGTGCCTGCTCGAGCTCGGACTCGCACTGGGACTGTGCCGCTTGTGCGGCAGCGAGGGCTGCCTCCGCGTCCGCGACCTTCTGTTTTGCCGCATCGTACTCCGGGCCGCTCGCGCCTGCCTCCGCTGCGGCGAGGTCTGCTTTCGCCTTCTCGTAGGCGGCGCTGGCGGCTGCGGCCTTCGCATCCGCCGCGTCCTTGTTCTGCTGGGCTGCGGCGAGGACGGCATCGGCGGAATCCTTTGCAGACTGGGCCGCAACCAGCTTGGACTGGGCATCGGCAAGCGTCGCGTTGGCGTTGGCGAGATTGGCCTGTGCCCTGTCCACGGCAGCCTGGGCGTCGCGCACGGCCTGCTCGGCGGCACTGATTGCCTCCGGGGTGGCGCTTACGGCATCGGCCTTGGCCTTATCGAGGGCATCCTTGGCATTCTGGGCCGCCTTGATGGCGGACTGGTACGCTTCGTCCTTCTCGGACGCATCCGCCTTGGCGTCTGCGAGACCCGCCTTCGCCTGCTCGAGGTCCTTGCCGGCGGCATCGGCGGCGTCCTTGCCCTCCGCGACCTGACGGGCGTACTCGTCCATTGCCGCTCGGTCGGCTGCCGTACCGGCGCTGACTGCAGAATCGTAGGATGCCTTGGCCTGGTCGCGGGCGGAAGCCGCCTCGTTGTAGGGGCCGGCGACCTCATCGTAGGATGCCTTGGCGGCGTCCTCCTTCGCCTTCGCCTCGTCGACTGCCTTCTGCAGGTCCGCGATGGTCTGTGCGACGGATTTCGTGCCGGTACCGGATGCCGCGCCGGCGTGGGCGGCGATCGGCGACATCACGGCGGGGTGCTGCGTGCCCCCGTCACCGGTCTGGGCGAATGCCGTGAACGGTGAGATGAGGCTCGATCCGGTCATGGCGGCCATGGTCGCCGCGGTGACGGTCAGACGCGCGATTCCCTTCGGAGTGTGAATCTTTTTGTTTGGCAGTGCGTGCTTCTTCTCGTACATGAATCTTTCGTCCTTTCTGCGAAACGTGCTGTCAACTATAGCGGATGACAGCCAATTTCGTTTAGTAACGCCCTGTTTTCTTGACGTGTATCAGTATACCACGGTACTAGAGTACTACCTCTGAGAATCTTTTGAAATTTCGTCTGCCCAGTACCAATGATGCCCTTTCGCCTTGCGTCCGGTGGTAATCGCCCGTTTGATCCCACTCCCCGCATATCCGTAGGCAGACATACTCGCCGCGGCAATACTGTCGAAGATCTTCCCGTCATCGCGACGGACCCGCTTCTTACCGCCTCCAAGTCCTGCGTAGATGTCGATATCGCTCACGGCCGTCCCTTCCAATAGCTGCATGTATTGCCATGTCCGGTTTCAAAGGCATGTTCCTCTCCGCGCCTGACGCACAGATATTGAATCTGGGTGTCCTCCGGTCTATGACGTTTGTCACGAACGCGGGGGTTCTGTATGCAGTGCGCACATAGGCTGCAGACCTTTTTCTTCCGTGCCTGTTCTTTTTGAAATCCACTGACCGAAGCGCGAAGATCATCATCAGAAACCATAGTTCATCCTTTCATCGGCAAGTCGAGTTCGGATTGTACATAGCAAAACGATTGGGGCGGCCGTTTCAGTTCAGGATTCAAGGTTTGCAGCTCAAGTGAATCCTTGAACGGAACAACTGAATAGATACGGATGGCAACGGCCTTATCGCACCCCTCGTAATATCCAAAGAACCTGTCAGCCGTCAAGCCGCTGTGGGTCTTCGAATACGTCCACACGGCTTCCGGAGATGCCTGTAGTATCGACCAATCGGCGATAATACCTGTCACTTTCTGGACCGGCGCCGTCTCGTATAGGAGGATCGGCAAGTCAACCAGCTTTGGAGCCCTCTTGCGGTATTCGAAGCGCTTCCTTTCGGTATATATCAGGTCGGCATAATGCGGCTTGATTGACATCAGGATATATTCTTTCGAAAGCCCATTTAAGCCCATTCGTTCCTCCTTTTTTGCATTTGCTGATACGATGATACCACAATACAACGGTGCTACTTACTAGGACAGAAAAATGACCCGGCTCCTTATCGGACACCGGGCCATTTTTCCGACCTAAATATCTTTAGAAAGCCATGCACGTCTTTCCTCTTCACGCTCTTTCATCATTCTCGATGTCTGATATTCAATCTCTTCGATGACGCGTTTTCTTCCCTCATCATCAAGTCGAAGGTACGCACAGATCATGCTTCAATCGGCAGCATCCCTTGTCGTCAGTGGAATCATCAGTTGATTTCCTTTCCTATTCGAACTCGCCGTCTGCAAGCCGCATCCTTTAATGCCATGCTCTAAACCGAACGCCACATGGCTTCCGTAGTTGAGACGAAGCCTGTCAGCATATTCCAGCCGGATTGCAACCTAGAAGTGGTGACGTGACTCAGCAATCGAACTCATTGCCGACTACTTCCGCAGAGCAATGCGGGCAGAAGGAATCGGTTAGGGAAATCGGTTCGCCGCAATTGGAACATACGGGAACGATTTCCCCTTCATCGGTCTCAAGTGTCCTAACAACACAAACCGGGCGGTTTATCAGCTCAAACAACCTACCGATAATCGGTCTATTACCACTAATCTTGATTCCGGGTCCAAACAGTACAGCGGCCAGGAAATCATGAAGATCCGCCTCGCCGATCTCATTCGAGTAGCCATAGACTTCCAGCAAACGGTTTGCCGCGGACCGCCTCGCCCTGTCCGACGTAAGCAGGGTTCTCGGGTCGATGTCATATGTATCGACAGCCCCGTGTCGATCTTTGGAATCAATCTGCATTCCATCCAGCATATTCATCTACAGCTTTCGCCCGCAGAACGGACAGTAGGTGATCGGTTTGGGTTCCTTTCTCCCGATTGCCATATATATCTCGATGAGATGTTCAAAGCAGGGGCCGCTATACTCGCCGGCACGGTCGATGATATAGATCTCATCGGCAGTCGCGCCAGCGTACGATGATGTAGCTTCGAGTTTGCTCCGATCGGCTTCGCGATATTCACAAGCCATCTAGAACTTCCCTTCTGTATCAAATCCTTTGCCAGCAAAACCATCTGTGTGGACAGATCTCGTCTTGATCAACCCAGCGCACTTCCCTATTTGATATCCAGATAGGTACACGGAACACTTACGTATACGCCTCGATGGTCCAAAACCTTGATATGGCCGTAGGAGGAATCGATGACGTCAGCATGGGTGTAATCGGGAGGTAGGCGAAATAAATCCTCGCAGTCGATATAGGCCACGCACCTCTCATACCCGCCGCTACGGATAACAACGAGTTCGCGTACCTCGGTCTTTTCGCGACAATACTCAATAACGGTCATCTATACATCCTTCCGAAGATTTCGCCCGCAAATGGGGCAATAGTTGATAGGGATCCATGCGCGGTCGATATCGTTGTCGTGGGACATCTTCAGGTGCGCCCCATGTCCATCAATCGTCTCGAGCGACAGCTCCACCCCGTCAATCAGGCTCATATCGCCGCAGACGGTATCGATATCGTTGAGAGCCTTTCGGCGGTATGGGGTACACCACGGGCAATAGCTGTCGTTGGCGCCCTCGCGCGATGTACGCCAAGAGCCGGCACTATGGCAGACCATCCGGTACAGCAGCTCGGAGGCGGGCGCGATACGGCTGCTGCCCGCGCCGATACTGAGATCGAATTTCTTCAATAAGCGACCCCTGCCGTCTTGGCAGAATACCGCCGCGCTTTTTGGTAGTTGGCGGGTCTCGTAGAGCGACTGCGCGAGATCTGGAGGGCAGACGAGCCAATTCGCATCGCCCTGGAAGGTCAGACCGTGTCCGCTCTTGAAATCGGCCATGCACGATTTGACCTCGACGTAGACGAATTCACCGCGCTCGATCGATGACGGGAACGGTGAAAACCGCTCGGGCCTGAAGCCCACGAAATCGACGCGATGGTCATCATCTACCCAGACCTCGGACGCCACCAAGGAGTACTCACGTCGCAGACGAGCCCAGACGCGCTCGGACAGTTCGCCTGTTATTTCGTCGCGTTGTCCCAATTCATGCCTCCTGATTCAAACGTGATCCGGCAAAGTCGGCTATCTGTCCGACTTCTTGCGGAGATCCTTCTCGATTTCGTTGTATGTCGCACATGATTTCGATTAAGCCGGCTTCGCTAATGCCCATGATTCAATTCCTTTCCCTTTTCGCTATATCGGGTATTCCAGGTCTTGAGGGCTGCGATACAGGCGTTGTATTCGTCCTCGCCCTCGATAATCGATTTCGCTGGGGACCGTCTATCTCGGCGGTGCAACCTCGACATTTGCAGGTGGCAGATGAAAGGTAGAGCGTAGGTACGCCCTCGACATACGAGGTGGTTCCCTGCCCGTAGGGATAGATAGTCACCTGCCTGCTACTGCAGAACGGGCACGGCTCGGCATCGTTTACGTCCATATAGGCGGTGTTCCGGCATCCGATGAAGGTCGTCCGCTCCAGCCTGTATTTACGCGTCATCCGGACTCCTTTGGCTTCAAAATCATCAATTCTTTCCTTTAATGCAATACCATCATACCACAGTAGGAAGATACTACAGACGAGAAAACTTGATGGATCCGAATTCTTCAAAGTCTAGATTCTGGTCTTACGACATTAAAAAAGCCCTACGACACACGAAACGTGCCGCAGGGCTTTGGATTATGAAACAGAACCGATTCTGTCAAACGGGAAATAGCGTGCGAATACGATACCGATCACGCTATCCTCCTCCACCGGTCCGAAATAGCGTGAATCTGCCGAATTCTCACGGTTGTCTCCCATTACCCAAATGCATCCGTCGGGGATTGTATAAGGATAGGAATCGGGTGCTAATGACAGATGTGCATCCAGTGGCTTGCTTTCCCCCATCGCATAGGATTCATCCAGGCGCCTGCCATCGACATAAACCTTGCCGTCTTTCAGGTCGACAGTCTGACCGGACGTCGCGATGACACGTTTGACAAGGATGTCAACTCCGTTCCTCGGCCTCGGATTCTTGAATACGACGATGTCACCTGGCTTCAAATCACTTCCCGTCTCAAGGGTAATCTTCTGCGCAAGTATGCAGTCACCCACCTCAATCGTCGATTCCATCGATCCCGTCGGCACGACAAACGGTTCGATCACAAACGCCCGCAAGAGGAAGACCGCCGCCACGACAGCGCCGATGAACGTTATGAATTTCAGAATATTTTTCAGGATTGAAGTAATACCGGTCGTCATGCATTTCGCCTTTCTGTTAGGATAGCACCATCATACCACAGTACCGAATTTTGGACTCGGAATGCCATCCCCTCTCCCATTACCACGAACTTCCCCATCAAACTGCAAACAACTCTGGAAAAGACGGAAAGATTGACGAGTTTCTTGAAGTCTTCGCGATTCAGTTAAGCCCAATCAGTTGATTTCATCTTCGAAATCCCGGCTTGAAGATATTCTCCAAGCGGAATCTTATCGAGGCTGTTGATCTCAATCTCAGGAGAAAGCCAACCGCTGTCTTCAAGGTCATTACGGGCAATTTGATATGAATCGTAGTCGCCACGTCCGAGATACATCACTGCCTGTGCGTCCTTGATGGCGTCGAACCCCCAAGAGTACAGACGATCCCTAATCGGACGAAAATATGTGAATGGAAGCTCATCCGGGTTTCTATAGACCTGCATCGCCAGGTCTGCAAGATCCTGTAAATCTTTGCGACTAATCGAACATGCGAATTCCTGCATCTGCTTTCCTTTCTTTGCAGTTACCTTCCTACCGTTTAGCCTTTAGAGGCCGCCCCGGTCAGATAGTCGAGGGCATATCCGGGCTGTACGTTATAGCAATAGACATCGAATGAAAGTTCATCATCCTGACTGTCTACTGACTGCGCCTGGATGCGAACGCCGCGAGCCATCAGCTCGTTGTCGCGGAAATCAGGGGCCACCTTGTAGAGAACGCTATTCCCCGTGCGCTCGATGTAGCTCGCGACCTGCGTCTCATAGGGCAACATGCCCTCTACGTTCATATATCTCGTACCGGTGATCAGATTCCGCTCCTCCGCATTCATACCGGAAAGGCACCACGCGATGAGGTGGCATCTGTTATAAAGGTATTTGCCGTCAAGGCTGTCATCGCGCACCGTATGCCAACCGGAAGGTTTCACCATCCCGATACTTCCCCGTCGCTCACCCTCCGCGGGCATCGTGTCCGGCGTTACGACCATCTCGACGGTACCGCACCGTCCAAGACTGTCCAGCTCTGAAAGCACAGTCTCCGAAGGAAGATCGGATATGTCTAGACCTGATCCATCTGAAAGGACAACTGACGCAAGCCCGGTGTAATCCGGAATACTTGATGTCGAAGTGGTTTTTGACTGCGGAGAAGACGTTCCATCCGGCACCTGAATCGGATGATCGTTAAGATTCAGCCCGATTCCATTTATGCAAGTGATTGCCAATACTACGGCAAGGACGACTTTGATGTTTCTGGAAGATATAAGTTGTTTCATACAACTCCCCGTTGCTTAAAATTGCCTAAAGAAACAATGGAGTTGAGATTCTGCCTCGCAAGCTGCAGCCCTACCGATTGATCGGCGCAGAAGCGACGATCTCACGAAGACGGTTGGCAATCCAGCTCTTCTTACCGGTGTATTCCTTGCCGTTGATATGGACGATATTCGAACTACTTTCAAGCTCGCGGGCGATAGAAAGAAGATCCTCGGCATCGACCACGATCTTCTCCCCTACTGCTTTTTTCTTCGGACTGTCCATTTGAACTTTCTCGGTCTCAGCCTGGCCCAGGCATAACGGATTGAAAAACATCTTATTCTCCAAAGTGACGACCATGCGGACCGGCCTTCTCGAACATAGACAAAGTCGGCGCGTAATATATTCGACCCATATGTGGAAACATAACCGCTATCGGTTCTTCGGTTCCAGCGCGGCACAGGACGTAATCACGCCAGCTGTCCGGGTAGGCAGCCTTGATGTAGTCGACAATCCCGTCGATTTTAGGTCTATCCATGTGCCTCACTCTTTCGCCGCCTGAATTCAAAAAAGAAAAGGCAGAGAGACAAAAACAGAAGCGAGATACTGGAGATCTCTAATTTCCGCCACATCGGCATAACGAAAACTGCCCTTAAGACACCCAAGCAGATGCTAAACATCGCATCCATCAAGTAAACTACAATAGCCATATCTATCCGATCGGAAAACGATGGTTCAGCATGACATCCTTGCTGAACTCACGTGAGGATTTGACTGTGACCGTATCGCCGGGCTCCGGCATCGTCTCAGACACGAATGCGATCGTATCGCGATATAGCAAAACCGCCCTTTCTCCCGGAGCCGTATAGAACCGTAGCAGGACATCCGCCTTGCGCTCGTCCTCGGAATCGATTGCCAGGATATATGCGGAGACGAGATCGCCGGACGGAGCCTCAATAAAACTGTGAAAAGCCTTGCCAAAGGCACCGAGCCTACCGGTTCGGGAAGAAAGAAATGCTTTCCTGCAGTCCTCCTCGACGTCAAGGAGCTTGCTTTCATTCAGAAACGGCTCCGGAACCGCGGGATGATTGTTTTTAATCTCGCGAATCATATCGATATTGAGCTTGCTCATTTAATCTCCCATCTCAGTGGATGCTGCGGAATCGAAACCAGATGGATCAATCAGGTCCGCGATATCCGTTAGATATCTCTTGGCATAGACCCCCATGACGTCATCACCGTAAACCGCTTCCATAAGCAGGGAATCCACGGTGTCCGGGGTCGCTATTTTCGCTTTCCCACGAAGCCGGCTTGCAATTTTGCGGCGCAGCTCATCCGTGATTTCCTCACCATTGATCGTGCTGTTTTTCATCCTTGTTTCCCTTTCCTTTAGGCGGTACTATTGTAGCATAGGATTACGAAACGAGACGTATGACGAGGAGAATTTCTGGACGATTTAGCGAAACGCCATCTGTGCGGCGTGCAGGCACGCCTATGATCCGCTCACTTCGTTCGCTCGATTGATTTTCGCAAGCGCTTGCGATGTGCATGAAAGGCAGGCAAAAATGGAACCGTTCGATCTTAACGCGATCGAGGTGAATGTCGAGATTGATCAAAGCGATTCGCCTGTACATATCATCTGGAATGATGGGCGTGTTTTCGACATCGTCAGCTACGGTGCCGTCGTACCGTGTCCCTCGAAAACCGGACCCGAACTTGCGACCGTACGGGATGTTTTCATCGCTGTCGGACATGGAAAAATGACTAGACGCTCTCTCATCTGTGACAACGGGATATGGTCTATCGTGTCGGTCAAAAAATGAAGATGGATATGAGCGCCTTAAAAGTGACTCTCATATCCATCTAATATTCCTCGCTGGGGCGCGGAAAGAGCATGGCTTGATGTTTGTAGCTCGTTTGGTTGTGCCATGCCGTATATATTAGTATAGCATAGTGGTATCACGATACAATCGCCCTGAACTTCTTCCGTTTTGTCAAAAATAAGGCGCCCCGCGTTCCAACGAGGCGCCTTGGTAAATTCAGCTTAAAGCCACGCAGCTAACATTGACTACTCGTTGTCTTCACGAGGCTGAAATGGTTGATGGAACGAGCTAAGCAGCTCAGTAAGATCGATGCCCGTTGCATCCTTGAGACCGCTGGTCACCTGATCGACCATGCCAGTCGTGTCACGTACGAGCTTCGTGGCGTTGCCGTCGCCATACATCTTAATGGAGTCGACAGCTGTCAGCGGCTTTGCGACAGCCTCGGCGACCTCCGGCATGACATCTATGTAGCGATTGGCGAGTAGATAGGCGTTCTCCATACCGTTGTATGCTTCCGTCTGGGCCTTGATGCCGGCGGCGACACCCTCGCCATGTGCCTTTTCAGCGGCGCCGTCAGCCTCACCCTTAAGGCGCGTCGCCTCTGCCTCAGCCTTAGCTTTAGCCGAGACGCCTTCAGCCGTCTTCTGGGCACTGTAGAGATCGGCGTCAGACTTATTCTGGGCCTCGACCTTTGCGGCCTCTGCATTCTTGGTACGTGTGTACAGCTCGGCATCCGCTTTCTGCTCGGCAGCATAACGGTCAGCCTCAGCCTGTTTACGGACCGTGGCGTCCAGCTCACGCTCCTTCACGGCAACCTGGCGCTCGGCGAGTTCGACCTTCTTGGTCTCAGCCGCGATCTGCGCCTCCTGCTGTGCGACATAGAGTTCACGCTGCTTTTCAGCCGTCACGGTCTGCTTGACCATATCTGCCTCGGCTGCGGCCTTGTCGGCAGTCTTCTTCAGCTCCGCCTTCTTCAAATCAAGCTGGTTCTGGCGCTCGGCAACCTCCTGCTCTGCCCTGATCTGGGCAAGCTCCGCCTCCTTCTTGATCTCAGCTGCCTGGTCGGCACCCATCGAGCGGATAATCCCCTGCGAATCTGAGAAATCCTGGACGTTGAACGTGCGAAGCTCAAGACCGAGATTCGCAAGATCGTCACGCGACCCCTCGAATACCTTATGGTTAAAGGACTCACGGTCACGCATGAGCTCCTTAAGATCCATCTGACCGATAACCTCGCGCATCTTTCCGAGCATCACCTCGGTGACCTGACAGGTCATTTCGGCTTTATCCATATTGAGATAATTCTTCGATGCTATCTCGATCAATTCGGGAGTCTGTCCAATCTGGAAGTTTGCGACGGCGCAAGCATGGATAAGAATCGCATCCTGGGTCGGGATTTCATTCTCCGTAGACAACTGAACCTGCACAGCACCGAGAGCCAACGTGTCCACACGCTGCAGACCGGGGATAACGAACGTGCCCTTTCCTGACACGCTACGCGTCTGCCCGAATCCAGATACGATCATCAGTTTGTCCGGCGGGCACTTCCTCCAACAGGACTCGAACACGACGATCACCAAGATCACGAGTAGAAGCGGTCCAAGCAGAGGACCAAACAAGTCAAAAAGCATCTCTATTCCTTTCTGTTGATGCTTTGGTGAATGGGGCTATTATACCATAATACCGAAATATGGCGCCAAAAAAGGTCACCCAAACGGATGACCTTTGCAAACGGTCGCGTTTCGCCATTACCCCTGCAACCGCTACGCACTTGCGCGCGGCGATGCGGTGGATCCCCCGCGCCCCTATGAACACTTTCTTCTAACCATACGTCTGCAAATGGATTGAAGCGTCTTTGCCTAGACGTATAATGAAAGACTAAACTTAAGGAGCGCGGATGAAGGTAATTAAAGCAGAGGACACGAGGTCGTTAGAGCCTTTCCGCGACCGGATTATTGAGGGCGATTGTCTTGAGGTGATGAAGGGCATTCCCGGCGAATCCATAGATATGATTCTTTGCGATCTTCCTTACGGAACCACCCAGAATAAATGGGATTCGATTATCGACCTCGACCTGCTCTTTACCGAGTACATGCGCATCATCAAACCGCATGGCGCTATCGTTTTGACAAGCAGCGGGCTTTTTACCGCGAAGCTGATGCTTCACGCCCATGAGATATATAAATACAAGATTGTTTGGGTTAAATCAAAAGCAACCAACTTCTTGAACGCGAAAAAGCAACCGCTTCGCAAATACGAAGACATATGCGTTTTCTATAAGGCGCAGCCTACTTACAATCCGCAGATGAGCGAAGGTGAAGCCTACGACAAGGGAGTTCGCAAAGATCAGCTCACTGGAAGCTATGGTGCTTTTTCCCCGAAGCACGTAAAGAGCGACGGCAGCCGTTATCCAACTGACATCGTCTATTTTAAGACGGCCGAATCCGAGGGTGCCGTATACCACCCTACTCAAAAGCCGGTTGAGCTCGGTCGTTATTTGATCAGGACATACACAAATCCTGGAGACATCGTTCTCGACAACGCTTGCGGAAGCGGATCGTTCTGTGTTGCAGCCGTGCTGGAAGGGCGTTCTTTCATCGGCATTGAGAAAAACGAAGATGTTGCGTTGTTTAAGAAGCGGCCCGTTGATTACATCGACATATGCAATCAACGTATTAAAGAGGCCAAGCGAACCTTTGAGGCGGAACAGCAGGCAATTAGCTAAAACCAGTTATTTTACATACCCATATATAGTAGCATGCGGACTCAAAAACTTCCGGGACTTCAAAAGCAAGCGGAACGTTGACCTTTTCGTTGTTCTTTCTGCATTACGACTTGATTTACGGTGTCTCAGAAACGAATGGAACGCACTGCGCTTATCTGTAATTGGTGAGCTACTGCTTGATTTACGGTACCTATGAGATCGCTGCTCGCGCTGACAATTGTCGGCGAAGGGTGAACTACTACTTGGATTACGGTGCCTCCGAAACCTGATGATGGACTAATCCGTTTTATCGGGGTGAACTACTGCTTGATTTACGGTACTTCCGAAACGGCCACTCGTCGGCGAGGTCGATGACATCCGGTGAGCTACTGCTTGACTTATGGTACCTCCGAAACCTGCGCGTCGCTGGCGCCCCTTGCCTCTCCGGTGAACTACTGTTTGGATTACGGTATTTCCGAAACATGTTTGCAAGACGACAGCAACCGAAGTTCGGGGAACTACTGCTTGGTTTGCGGTACTTCCGAAACTCGCTGACACCAGTCATAAGTGCAGCAATTGGTGAACTATTGCCTGGATTACCGTACCTCCGAAACTAATGGTGAGGTTAGAACCATTCTTCAAGTGGTGAACTACTACTTGATTTACGGTACTTCCGAAACCAGCTCTTTGGCTTTGGCGGCGGGAAGGCGGTGAACTACTGTTTGATTTACGGTACTTCCGAGACCACAGCCCGGGCATGATGGTGTCGCTGATGGGTGAACTACTGCTTGGATTACGGTGCCTCCGAAACTACTCCCGCATCAAGGGTGAGGACGTCATCGGTGAGCTACTGCTTGGTTTGCGGTGCTTCCGAAACCTGATGCCAATCTCGCGAGAAATCTTATCGGTGAACTACTACTTGAATTACGGTATTTCCGAAACAACATGTTGCATCCGCCGATAGCCTGGAGGGTGAACTACTGCTTGGATTACGGCACATCCGAAACTTGCGCCTCACCGCGCCCATTTGATTCGCAGGTGAACTACTACCTGGATTACCATACCTCCGAAACTAGACGTCCTTGCGCTGGAACGACCAAATCGGTGAACTACTACCTGGATTACCGTACCTCCGAAACCTAATACCAATATCTCGAGAAATCTTATCGGTGAACTACTGCTTGATTTACGGTACCTCCGAAACAAGCTCTACGACGCCCTCGGCCTCGCCGTTGGTGAACTACTACCTGGATTACCGTACCTCCGAAACGGGTCGACACCCGGAAAGGCTTGGGCTCCTGGTGAACTATTGCTTGGATTACGGTACTTCCGAAACAATTCCATGACGGATCCTTTCGATGGAGCGGGTGAACTACTACTTGATTTACGGTATCTCCGAAACAAAGATTAGCACTCAGGCGTCCACACCGATGGTGAACTACTGCTTAATTTACGGTACCTCCGAGATCCCTCACCGAGGCGAGCAAAGTTATGAACGGGTGAACTACTGCTTGATTTACGGTACTTCCAAAACCCGCCTTTGCCGCGCAGAGCGCTGAGGTAGGGTGAACTACTACCTGGATTACGGTACCTCCGAAACTAGACGTCCTTGCGCTGGAACGACCAAATCGGTGAACTACTACCTGGATTACCGTACCTCCGAAACCGAGCAGTAGTTTTGTGCCCATTAAATTAGGTCTTAACTAATTACAGTTGAAACTAGGGGTTTTACGAAGGTTTTGATAATCAGTCAGGAAAACACCATGAGCATCAAGAAGGATCGTGCCGTATCCATCGAGGCGGAGTTTTGCCGGTTGTTCAGTTGTCTGATTCCGCACAACCATGTACCCCGCCTCGTACCTCATCTTCCGCGCATGCTCGATATACGCCGTTTTACCAAATCTTCGTTTTCACCTCATGAAGACCGGCCGGCGTAGTATCAATAAAACAAGCCTTTGACTTCGGATCGTTCAGCACCTTGTTAAAGGTGAACACCAGGCTTCCGCCAAACGTGTTGCCGCCGAGAATCTTGGTGTCCGACATATTCCGAAGTCCGCTTGCCTGTTCCATCACCTGAATTTCAGCCTCTGCAATCTTGTACACGATAGCTGGGAATTCGGATTCACTCGTTGCTGCAAGGATGTCCTTCGGATGCTTCAACGAACCAAGCTTCAGCTGAACCGTCAGTTTCGGGTAATTGACTGGAAGTTTCTCGAGGAGCAGATCCCAGAATCCAACCAAAGACTCTGCGGCCTTCTCAAAATCAATCCTTGCGGATGCTCCGGCATTTCCTGCCGCTACAATCGTCTCAACTCCCTTCAGCAGGTACATCTCATCAATCGCCAATGGCATCTGGCGCACCGGATACACCTGCTTCTCACCGGCGATCCGGAAGCGCTCGCCATAAAGCTCGATCATCGTGTTCTTAAGAACACGGGCACGAACGATGCGAACGAATTTCTCTTTTGCCGTTTTCGTCAAACCGCGGGCATACATCTCAAGCATAGCGTTGTAAGTATCCGGATCAGATTTCGATGCGATCGCAGCCGGTACCGCACCGAAACGAAGCTGTTTCACCTTTTTCTTCATCACTTCATAGACAAAGAAATTGGCAAACGTCTGAGAGCTGTACCCACCATAAATTTCTGCCGGACGGTCTGACTTCGTGGCAATCAGTTTCGACTTCTCCCTTGGAGAGTAAATCGTCTGTTTCCAAAAGGCACCGCCGTCTTCGAATGCGGCATATGTGACACGAAGGTTCTTCCATCCACATGCCCGATAGATGCGCTCCACCTCTTCATCCTTGTCCCAGTAAACCTCACCTGTGTCCTTGTCGACACGGTCAAAGAAGAAACCGCCGGCAAAGAAATCAAGTTGTGACTTCGGAGCCTTCTTGTTCTCCTCATCAACCAGCTTGATCTTGCGCATGTACTGCTCATACTTAACGCGATTATGGACGAACGCCGGCTTCGCAAGTTCCATATAGCGCCCGACCTCGGCTGCAAGCAGAGCGTCGTGTGCGTGATAGAACTGGTTCGCTTTAAGGCTTTTCGGAATTCCGATCCGGCTGCGCACGGCACCGATAACCCCAGCCTTAACGGGAATGACAACCGTTCCCGGATACTTTGCCGCAATCGCAGCCGTAAACAGTTTTGCCTCCCAGCTGTTTTCCGTGAATTGCCTTCCGATGATCGATTTCAGCATGCCTTCGGAAATCTCAGTACGGATCAGCGCGTTGAGCTTTCGCTCGGACATAAGCCCGGCGTTACGAAGCATCCTCCAAAATGGCAGCATCTTCCGCTGCACTGCTGGAGACACGAGCAGAGTTTCACTCTTATAACGACTCGCCTCTGCATAAACAAGCACCTTGTTATCCAGTGACTCGTCTTTACGGTAAGCAAGCGGTACAACATGGTCGACATAGTAATCATTCGATGCAATCCGAGTGATGTCGATCGGCTTTCCCGTATAAAGGCATTTTCCTGCCTGATGGAAATACAGGTAGATGCGCTCGTTAATCTCCTTCTCGTCGAACATGCCAAGCTCACGAAGCAGCTTTGCCGCACCAAGGTCCGCCGCTGCATCCGCATCCAATGCCTTGAGTGCCAGCTTGATCTTATCGGAGCGCTTGGCGGTTCGCTTACCCTTTCGGCTATTCGAGGCGGTTCGCGTCACCTTCAGATAAATGCGATCCGGAGCCTTACCGGCAACAGAAACGATGTCATCCAACACCTTCATCGCCTGACTCACGCCTCGACGAAGTGCCGGCGAACCGGGAAGTGCGTTCAGATCAAAACCTTCTGCCATCTGCATATGCGAATCGTTAAGCCTCTTGATTTCCATTTTGAAACCAAGAGCATCGTCATTCAGAATCTGCATCAGGTTCATAGATGAACCACGATAGCGACCATAAGGCCTGCCCTGCTCAAGGACATCCATGACGCACAGATCGCCAGAAGCCGTATCTGCCCAGATGCCGGTCAGCAGCCTCTCAGACAGCTTTCCCCAACCGGAAAGACGCTTATGGCAGAAATCGTCAACCGCCTTTTCCGTGAGCAGGTCACCATAGGTTTTCAGGATCTTTCGGCGCAGGATATCGCGATCCTCAAACACTGTATTCCACAGAACCAGGTCCTCCGCCATGCTCATGTCGGAAGCACTGAGCGCTTTCACGTCGAAGAGCCTGCAGAAATATGCATAATTGGACCGCTTGGAAGACATGGCTTTCGGATTCGACGTACCACGAACATGAGGATGTGCGATAAAGAAGTCTCGCTGCAGCACGGACTCGATGCGTTTCACCGTCATCGTCTTTCCATCCGAAGCGGCATCATAGATAGCCTTCCGCATTCCAGCATCGAATGGCATCCAGGAATCTCCATCCTCCGTAAAGCTGAGGCTCGCAAGCTCATTAAAGAAACAATATTTCTCATACAATAGAGAATTCTTCGCCAAAACATCCTCGCCGTCGAGATAGGAGCACTCTCCTGTCATGCGGCGGATGAAAAGCTCGGCTGTCGTGTCGATATCAATATGATCCTCATAATTCCAGGGAGACACAAATGCGTCCTCATGACCAGCAAGACGTTTCACCCATGCAAAACGCGTGCCGTTTTCGCCGGCTTTACCATGATCCGTACTGTCAAGAGGACCGACATAATAGGGAATTCGAGAAGTCAGAACCTTCAGAATATGCTCGCGAGCATCAATGAGCCAAGGATAGAAACGCCCCTGGTTGTCGATGATCCGATTTACAACCTCGGCGTGCAACTGATAGGGAATCGCAGCATTGTCGACCGTATGAATACGGCGAAGGAAAGCATGATTTGCAAATGCCTCCATCATCGTCTTGTATTGCGAATCGTCCACGGCATCGGTATCTTTGAACAGGAGCTCAACACGCTTGGCAAACTCCTCATAACCGAGAACATTCAGGTTGTAAGCGGTATAGCCCATATTGTTTTTCGGGCTATCCTGCTTCTTCACCTGAACCTTGTCGTAGCGGTACCCGTCCTCACGCTTCGGACCGCCAAAGAACCGAACGTAATCTTTAAAGCCGTCCTCGTCAACATTACCGTTTGCATCCTGCTTCGCGACATACTTGAGTGCAAGATCTTTAAGCATGCGAAGCTGCTTCCCATACACGTCATGCTGGGCAACCTGATTGTGCGAAAGGCTTTTGCCAGGTGCATAAGAAAGCATTCCCTGAAGCTTCCAGGAAGTGTAGAGCGCCTGCGCTGCCATCAGAACAGGAACGAGGGAATCCGGACAGGAATCCGCCAGGAACTCCTCCAACGCATCGCCATCGGAAATCGATACTTTAGGAAGTTTCTCAGCATCGGGAACAAGCACCGTCAGATCTGCCTTATAGCCGGCGACAAGATCTGCAATGGCTTTAATTTGAGCCTTCTCCGTTTTCTTCTGAATATCATCACCCGACACGCACATGGCAGATGCGAACTGCTTCTGCAGCTCACGCGCCGTTACATTTCCATTGATGTCAAGAGCTTCCAGTGACAGCTCGATTCGCTCGTCAAGGGTGTCCTCAAAATAGAACACAAGAACTTCCGCGTAGTTTGCAACCTGCGTATCGATATCAGAGTTCGTAGACGAAACATTTTGGTTTTCGAGCAGAAAATGACCGCGCCGGACAACATGATTCGCAACGGCCTCGAAAATCAGACGCGGATCCATAGCGCTGTCTGATTCCATAAGGGCGACGTCCAGATGGGCAAGCGTCGGGAACGAATGGAACAGACAACTATAGCTGAATCCGATCGGGTCGCTCTCGAACCGAATTTTTCCAAGCTTGTAGGACATCCGGCGACGGATAAAGAAATCCGGATCAATAGGGGAAATCACCGGTGCGAAAACGCGCTCCATCTCATGTTCACGTCCACGACGGCGCTGGATTCCACGGCGGGAAGTTCGCGGCATACGCGCCTCAGCGGCATGTTGACCTTCCTTGAAAACACGGGTTCCCATAACCGGTTGCTTTCCATGGTACAAAACATTCCCGTTCGGATCCGTTGCAACGAATCCATGTGCCGTCGAACTTAACTCGAACCCGATGGAATAAGGCCCACTCATCTGCTTCAACTTTTTCATAGCGTATTTCCTTTCCTGCTCATAGGCGGTATGCTGGCTTTTCTTTTGTAGTGCCATTATACCACAGTACTAAAATATTCCAGTTGTGATTTATGATTCTCTATCGCTCCAAAAATTGCTTCCAAAAATTTTTTCAGAAACTTTCAATTCCCGCTTCCCATGCTCTCCTGCTGTGCTATATTGGTCGTGGTGAATTACCGCTTGGTTTACGGTATGTGTAAGTCGAAATACGGCTTCAAAGCCACAAACTGCCCTTTGGGGCGCCCCGTATGGGGCATTTTTTTGGCGATTTTTACTGAAGAAGAATGGGTTCTCATAGAAAAGGGGTTGCTGGAATATTTCCAGCAACCCCTTTATAGAACATTTTGATTCAAACTGTCATATTTGAATACCAAGGCTTTTCGCAAGCGCTTGCGAATCACCCTGTCGAGACCAATATCCTCGAATAGCTTTCGGAACGCCAAAATCCAAGCGTTCAGCACCAAAGTAATGCTTTCGGCATACATATCACCTTACCTACAACGGTCTTCTTCCGGAATAATCTTGTTCAGCGTATTTTCAAATACTTTGGATCCTCTTTTTACTGCTTCTGCCTTCTCGCTAAGTGGAAGACCTTTCTTGTGAATCATCTTAACGGAATCAAGAAGCATCGGTATTTTGGTTGTTGCTTGGATCTCGTTGAATTTCTCTTCCATCGCTTTGCAAAGCGCATGCTCATCCACGATAGGAATCCGTAGCAATTCCCTTACTTTCTCTGTAATATAGTGGTTCAGCGCTCCAAGCCGATCCTGTGGAAGCGGATATGTTGGATGATTCTGGAACTCAAAGCCGATCATCCTGCGCAAAAGCTCATGCTGCTCCGTTCCCATAACAATTCCAGCCATATCATCAAAGGCGATATTCGCTGTTGCAGGTAGGTAATATCGATTTGAACGATCAAGGAAATCCGCATAGTCTGTCTCATCATCTTGCGCAAACAAGGACAGATTGTGGTCAAACAACGGGGCTAATCCCAACAGCCGTCCTGTTCTGTTTTCCCGTAAGATACCAAAATTTCCGCCGTGACGATCCCGATTGCAGATCAAGGCATCAAAAACAACCATTGTCCTGTATTTCGATGCCATCTTTGGATCAAGCTCATTTAAGATCGATAACGCTGTCGGGAAACTCGCATCACCAGCAGCAACGAAAAATGGAACAAAAGAAATTTTTTTGTCATTCATAAGTCCGCAGACAGACGCAAGTTTCCCTTTCCACATCTCTAAATCGTAGGAAACATGATCTATTCCCATCCGTTTTGCGACTTGTGCTGCAAAGTATTCAGAATAAGGTTCTTTGCCAAGATTTCTGGCACCGCTCGTACCTGTTTTGAACAACAGCAGCCTATCGTTAATCCGTCGAACTGCTTTCGGAAATTGCCCTCCCAGTGTCCACTCACTTGAAACGCCCGCTTTATGCTTTTGTGAGGGCGTGTACCCGGTATAAGCTACAAGTCCCAATACTTCATCAAAGCGATTGTCGAACAAATTGATTTCATCAAAGGTAACATCTGATTTCCCATCATCAAGCCAATACGAATCGTTAATGGAAAGCCCTTTGGATACATCAAGAATTCCAAGGATATCATTCCTTGTCAATCCTGCCGTACTAAGAATCTGCTCTACAAATGCCCTGTTTTTCGGAATGGTTCTACCTTCCATCCAACTCGCAAGGCTTTTTTCATCTTGATCTACAATTAAATTCAATGGAAGCAAATGCGCATTTGCCGAATCGATATCCGTAATCTCCAGTTTCAAACTACCGAATGCGTCATAGGCAGCTTCGAATCTCATGAGGCTCTGATCATAGATCTTCAGCTCATAGCTTTTAGTCTCTCTCGTCATGCTGCTCCTCCCTTTTCTTTTCAATATCTACTATTATAGCATAATACTACCGTCCTATGCAGCTTATAATTTACCAAAACGGTTGTAAAACCATTGGTTTTAGCAATGGTAAGGGCCAATCCGCTAAAATGAACTCAGTGAACTGTAATATCCAAAAGAAAGGAAAGTACCATGCCAAAGAGTATCGAAGACATCGATCGCCAAATCGCCGCCCTGAAGGAACAGAAAAAACGGCAGCAAGCGCAAATCGCCCAGAAAAAGCGTGAAGGTCTTCGCTCCTGTAAAGAGCTTATCGGTGAAGAGGTTGTCAATGCGTTCGATAACTGGACCAGTATCGACCTTGATCTTTTTGCCATGTATATTTCCGAGCATGCAGACGAAATCGTAACCTCCTGCTCGACTTCTGAAACGGATCTGGATGATGCTTTGAAGCGCAACAAACAGTTCGCCAAGAAGCATAAGAAGACGCGTAAGAAGACGAACGATCGAGACGAACCCGAGTCGGATAGCGATTCGTCTGAACAGGACGATACACAGGTTGATTCCTATGCGGTGCCCTACGGCGCCTATTGATCCGCTCCCCTGCTCGCTGACTGACAGAATCTAAAAGGAAAACGCAATGAATCCCAATTTCAACCGACGCCAATTCATCGGTCTCGCCGTCTGCGTTGCCGTTAATACAGCACTTCCCGGATGCAAGAAAAAAGAACCCGAGTGGACCGCGGCGAAAGACGATAAACTCAAACCCCTGGCCTTTGAAATCTCAGAGGGCAAGGCGACTCCCCTTTCCGGATCCGGCTGGAAACGATGCGACGATTACATTCATCTCCAGCTTTCCGGCAGCTCCATCCCGGATCGCAAGATTGCGAAAGTGAAACAAAAAAAGGGAACGCTCATCGTCTATGTCGATAATGGCAACAGTGAAGTTCAGTCGATGGATCTCGTACTTACCCAATATAAGATCACTGGCGGGGATATTTCCCAGATCGTCAATCTCGTCCTCGACGAGAATGGAACCAGGACTGAAGTTTTCAATGCAGACAGCACCGGCAGTCTGGATCGCTGATCTAAACCGACAATATATAGACATGAAAAAGGGGAGATCCACGTCTCCCCTTTTTCGTTTGCTTCACAAGTTCAGGTCGATATCGAAGCAATAACGATTATAAACGCTTTTGCTATTTCGTAAAGAACTCATAGCAGAAGGACAAAATAATCGCGGAAGCAACGGCGACTGCAATCCAGATCGCGATGTTCACCATCACTTCCGGTTTTGTGATACGCATGAAACGCTTCGCTCTCGCATTGGCAGCCTGTTCAAGCTTTTCGATTGACTTGGCGCTTTTCTTCGCGACTTCATTGATCGCTTTCGTTCCCGCCTGTACGGTTTCCTCTACAGCTTGCGTCGCACCGTCAGTCACAGCTTTCGTCACGGTCTCAGCATACTTATCACCCTGCTCGAAACTGGCAACCATTTTACTGAGACTGTTTTGAGCGCGACGCGTGGCGCTCGCCTCTCGCTTCATATCGCTTTGGATTGATTTCATCTCGTCGAGAATCAAATCCGTACGTTGTTTGAAATCTGTTGCAGTAGAAGACAGTGAGTCCTTAACCTCCTTCCGGAACGCATCGTTCTCGGCTTTCTGATCTTCAATGAACTTTTCCATGAATCCGATAAGCTCACCGTAAGATTCCGGAGTGTCTTTATCACTTAGAAACGGGGTCTGACTTTTTGGAATAACTGCCTGCTCCTGTTGATCGCTCTCGTCGGGGTCGATCTCTTCCTCGAACGCCGAACCACCCTCCTCCTCTTCCATCTCGTGATCCATATCCTCATCGGTCTTCACGTTTTCAAACATATCGTCTTCAACAGATGTATTCTCGTCGATGTCCAGCATGCCCTGTCCTTCCTGATTCTTAATGGATTTCCTCGCACCGCCAATTGGTTTCGACATAAGCATCTACCTCCTGTTCCAATTTAACATTTTATTTAGTGCTCGACATTCCTATCGCTCTGTTCGCGAGTGCGACCGCTTTCGATAACCGGATGCTGAACAGAGTGCGTTCCCGCCTGGCCGGCAGCTCGAACATTGTCCTCACCATAGTCGGGCACGGCAGTGGCATAACGGTTGCGAATCTCTTTTGCGTAACCGCGACGCGCAAGCAGCTCATCGCGTACAGCAGGATCTTCGAGCAGGTCTTCGTCACACTTCGGGGCAACGAATTTAGGGAATGCGTTATAGGACACGCCCTTGCTCGCCTTTGCCTGCTCAACCCACGCCGAGTAAGCTTTCTTAAGTCGTTGGATATATACATCTCGACGCTGTTCGTATGTCATCGGTTTCTCGCTTTCCGTAGTTCCTGTTTCAAAAACCGTCTGCAGTGATTTCAACGCGAAGCGCCCGTCAAGACGAGTCAAGTTGAAGGTACATTTTGGATTACCGGCCTCTTTGATATCGAGATCTGTCGCATAGACTCGATTGTTCTTGATGAAAATATCTACACCCCATGAGGCAAGTAACTTTTTGAACTGCTCCATATTCTTCGGATGACCTTCGTTAATTGCAAGATGGATCAACTCGCGCAGATTGTTTTTATAACTGTACTCCCCCCGATCGACAATCTCCTTTTCGATATCGCGCGGCTGTCGATCTCGAATCTTTGAATTTTTCTTACCCTTTTCAAGTTGAGTAAGATTCCAGGCCTCGTCCATTTCACGAACCCATGAAGCGCGTTTATGTTTCGCCTGCGCTCCCGTTCCCTCCCAAAGACGTTTACCCGTTAGAAGATCCGTGCGGTTGATCGCCATATGAACCGCGAACCGTTTTCCCTCCTTATCGCTTTCCTCATGCAGCGCGAGAATCACTTGTTGATGCGGATAGTGCTTCGCAAGCCATTGCTCCGCGTAAGCCATACATGCATCGGGGGTCATCTTGCCTCCGTTGCAGCTGCACTCCTCGGGCAGAAACGCAAGAACCTGATGATACATAATCGTGTTCTTCGCGCCAGCACGTGCCGGTTTATCATGACCAAAAGATTTTCGCGTCCGCGCCATTTTTGCGTACCAATATTTGTTGTATGGAAGATTCCAGCCGCCACGTGCAAGCGCATCTTTTCCGTTGATGTATTTACGGACGTTTTTCGCGTGCCGTGACGAGCTGACTGCTTTCTGTTTAATGACTGTCAATCTCTTCTTCCATCTCCTTTCGATTTTGCGGAGTAGTTATAGCTGAACGTCCTCAGATATATAAAATCATTCCTTCCATTTTCCGAAAGCCGTTTTATGAAATATCAGAAATAGCTAAACGAGTAATTGCACTCGCTTCTGAATCTGATCCAGCTGCGTTCCGTCTTAAAGATTTCTGTTGTCTGGTTCATCTGCCAGATAGTCGTGGGGAACATAGTCAACGTGATAACGCTTTTCAAGTTCCTCGATAAACCGGTCGACCTTTCGGGCGTTTTGGTAAACCTTTTCAAGCGTTCGGAAAACAGCTTTCTCATTGTACGCGGGAAGCCCTTGGGCGTTCACGAAGTACATCAGCTGATTGAGGTTCGTTCCTTCCTTCAATAACTCGTGATGAAGCTTTTCAACTTCAGCGATATCGAAATTGAATGATTCGATCTTTCCGTAAATTGCGCTGCGGCGAACCAGTTCGCTTACAGAAATGCCGAGCGCCGCTGCACGTTGCTCAATTGCCTTTTTTTCTGGAGCAGTGAGCATTACACGAAGATAAGAGTTTCTTTTTTCAGCAAGCGGCTCGCCACATTCATCAACTTCGCGTGCGTTTTGCGCTTTCCTAAAGTCAGATTGTTGTCGATGGAGAGCCTTCTTTTTTCTATCAGAAACCTGCATATCGTCACCAAGATCTTCAAGTGAGATTTCCCGATGAATCAACACAGATCGGATCAACTCAGCTTCCGTACAACCAGCTTCCTCGCATAGTGCGCGAAAGATTTTCTTTTCAGCTAGAGTGAGTGTTGCTTCAACCTTTTCAGTTCTTTTCATTTATCCCTTTCTATCGGAGAGGCCTCCGATGCAAATTAAGCAATCTTTACTGAATCGGCGTCAGTTTTATGATGCCGGTTTTTGACATTTTTAGAAAGTGCGAAACCAACACGCAAAAAGCGTGCTGCAGTTCGTACTTTCGCCTTTTCTCCGTGACAGGAGAAAAGCAAGATTCGTAGATGATAATAACACGGGCTATGCCCGTAGTTATTATCATCTACGTACATCTTGCAATCTCCGGAACGGTGATTGGGCGAAACGCAGTGTAGACGTGGAATGAGAGGCCTCATTCCAAGCGAGAGGCCTCGCGGCGTCGTAACTGCGTGAAGACCGTGAGCGAAAGCGAACTTTTAACGCGAGGGATGCCGAGTGTTAAGAGTTCGCTGTAGCGAGAGCGAAGCGGTACTGCGAATGCGAGGGATGCCGAGTATTTGATGTACCGCGCAGCGGGCTCCGGGCAAGGCCTGGAGCGAATCGGTGAGAGGCCTCACCGATCGCGGAAGGTTTTGGCCGGAGCATCCGGCATCGCCGGATCTTTTCGTGATGGCTTCTGCTGAGATAGACAGCTTTCGACATTTCAATGACGCGAAGAGTCTTTAGTGAGACTCGTAGCGTTGTTGGACTGTCGAAAGGTGGCGCGATTTGAGTAACGATACGATCAACGAATAGATTTTCATACGCCGCCTGCGGCGTCGATTTATCGCGCCCGTTGGGCGCTATGATATTGAATTCATCACATTTTGAATTGCAAGATGTCTTTAAGTATGTTTTGGAAACTTTTCAACACAGTTTCCGGTTTTCGATAATTTCAATGGCGCGGAGAATCCGAAGGGAGTAATTCGTAGCGCTGTTGAATTTGTCGAAAACCGGCCGCTCCATTTTTGTCATCAAAGCAAGCAAATCAAAAAACGAATTCGGCTTCGCGATCTTCTACTGAATCCCTTTTCAAGACTCGCTATACTTTACGGCACTATCGATAAAGATATTTCTTAGATAGTAAGCAACTAAAACATAAAGTGAAATCAGCTATTACCAAGAAATCGTTTTGATCGTCACATTGGAAAATCTCGATTAAAAAGGGCTCCTCATTCGAGAAGCCCTAAACAGTTTTGATGTCCGATGCACTTGGACCCAGGCATCAATTTTAAATCTAACGGCATACCCTAACTAAGATATTCAAGCAAAGCTTCCGCCTGACGAATACCAAGTCCGCCAAGACGACGATTGCCTGGGATGTCCACGTTGTGCATAATCTTATCCGCCTTCGCGCCACCAATGCCGGGAATGGCCTGAAGGAATTCCTTAACCTTCATTTTACTGACGAGCGGATCGTCCTTACGAGTCTTAAGAATAGAAGCCGGATCAGTTTTGCCGGACTTAATGTTCTCCTTAAGCTCTTTACGCGCTTTGCGTACCTGCGCTGCCTTCTCAAGCGCCTTTGCACGCTGCTCAGGTGTGACATTCGGAAGTGCCATGATATCTCCTTCTTTCAAACTGTTTTTAATTCTTTTGCAAACCAAGATCGATTACATACGGCGCAACTCGAAATCCACCACTCTTGCTCGGATCCTTTGATTCCTCGTTGTGCTTGAAGAGAATGCAAATATGATTCTTCAGATCACGTCCCCAGAGCTGCATAACATCCTTACCACGTCGACCGTCAGTACGCTCGCTTCGAATCGTCTCATCCGAATCTTCGCCAAGTTGACGGAACGTGATGACATAGCGCTTTGAAGACTCTTCAAGTACGACGCTAAGCACTTTGACGGTAATCTTAATAGAAGACTGCACGAGCATCGCAAGGGATTTCTCGCCTTTGGCGCGAGAAATCTTTAAAACCTCGGATGCAAGCTCGCACTCGCTGACCTTCTTTCCTGAAAGCATAAGCGAAAGATACGCAAGCTCGACATTGCTCCTCTTCTCGTTTTCCTCCATTAGTTCATCCTTTCTGTTATTAGATTTCGCAAGCGCTTGCGAAAATTAAACCTGATGATCGCTGAGACAGCTCAAAATAAATAAAGAACTCTTCCAAATAGTTCCTGCTTTAATTTTTGCAAGAAGCCCCAACATAAATAGACTGAATTCGGAAGTCATTACATCACTTTCTGATTCAGAAAAACGCCAGACATGGATCGTTGCGTCCGGTTCAATCGACCAGTCTTTCAAAACATCTTGAAAGATAACGCCTCCGCGCTGCACGGTCAGATCGATTTCATGTTTTGTGACATGAAGCAATTCAAGATTGTCCGCACCATAAGTTATTCCGCTGTTGAAATAAATTTCAAACCTTGGATCATAAAGCTCGAACCCGCCATCGCTTATGTTGCAAAGGAAATCGATAACAGTTTCTGGATCAAGCACTGTATCAAACTTCATTCCGATGCGAATCGTATCCAGAATGTAGTCCTCAATCTCTTGTTTTCTAACTCGCGTCAAAGGACGTTCAAACGGCGATGCGCAATACGGGCAGAAATTCGGAACCGATGCAGATGGACTATTACTCTGACAATCCGCATCGGTTCCGAATTCCGTTATCCGATACGACCTACCGCAAATGGAACAAGTAATCAATCCACAGTTATTATTTTGTGCCAAATTGTAGGCGCTTAGCTTTTGCACCCTTCATCCACTCCCCTCTTTTTTCAACAGAATCGTCAGGACATCTTCTTCCTACCCGACTTCTAAATCTCCTTGCCGCAATCCGGGCAGAACTGCGCACCGACAGGAAGAATAGCGCCGCAATGCGGGCAAGGAGCAAGATCCTCCCAATTCTTCATGTCCCTATAAAGAGCAACCAGCACAACGTTATTCATACTTTCGTTCGTCTCCATGCAGTGACGCTTCAAGAGACGATGAATATTCGCAGGCAGGCGAAGGTTGTAGCCGATCACGTCTGCATTCTTGTCGTATTTCGCACGACGAGGGTTATCTCCCTTTGCGAGAGAGTAGATCGCCGGCACAGAGGTGCTGCACGCATCGGCAACAGACTCGGCGGCAACCTCCTTGCGGATATCAGCAGCCATGTCGAATGCGTCGGAAGTTTTCTTGCTCTTAGCCATTCTAGTAATCCTCTCCTTCAAGATACTCATTTACAAAGTCAGTAAAGTCCGCAACCGCGTTGCAGTTCGGATCGTAATCGAAAATCGAAACGTTAGCAGACTGCGCTTTATTTACAGCCTCGCACTTTCGAATAATCGTGTGGAACATCTTTGTGTTAGCGGCACGTGCGATCGATGGAAGCTCATTAACCACACCGCGCGAAAGACTCGTGCGGCCATCAAACATGTTGACGACAATACCGGCAATGCGGAGATTCGGATTCAGACGCTTGTTGCGGCGAACCGAGTTGACGCATTTCTGGATATTGGTAAATCCTTTTAGGGATGAACGGTTCGGGATTACCGGAACGATCAGCTCATCCGCGGCAACCATCGCATTGCGCGTCACCAATCCAAGTGACGGCGGGCAATCAATGATTGCGTAATCATAGTCATCATCGATACCCTCCATTGCATCGGCAAGCATCGTAAGGCGCGTATCCAGTTTCGCCATATCGCTTTCGGCATTCGAAACAAGGACATCGCCGGGAATAATATCGCCACCGTCGAAATGTTTGATTCCGTCTTTCGCCGTGTAATCGAACGAAGTGAGAAGATCGTAAACCGTCACTTCATCCGTCGTATCAATTTTTGCCTGTTGCGTTGCGTTCATCTGCTGATCAAGATCAACGAGCAGCGTGCGCTTGCCCTTACGATGCAGCCCCTCTGCAATCGCCATGGACAGTGCGGTCTTGCCGACACCTCCCTTGTGATTACAAATCGCAATCGTCTTCATTTTCCTCTCCCAACTTTCCTTTCCCATCAAGATCAAAATTTGATTTCGTTGCAGCCTTTTTCATCTCTGAAAGCAGATCGGCATCGTGCGCCGACTTGCATAAAGCTGCACAAAATACCATTAAAAACGTTCCGAGAATCATCGAAGCGATAATAAGAACGCCTGTTTCGAAATGAACGAGACTGTGTAGCACAAGGCCAATCAACACCATTCCCGGAATACCTAGAACAATCCAGATCAGATATTCTTTCAGCTGGTTCACAGGTTGATCCCTCCTTTCACAATACGATAATACCAACATGCTTATACTATGATGACAACATAGTACTTGTGTTCACAAAACAATCCCATTGCCAATCATTCAGCAATAAACCTGTTTAATTGAATTGAAGTTGGTATAATCAATGCGATGAGAGGGTGGCGGCGCTTTCCTTTTTTGTTCTTGCGTCGGTTGCAAGTTTTTCCTTTCGCCACCCTCTCTCCTTTATCTATTACGCGTTATTTACGCGCAATGCAAAGGATTAGAACGGGATATCCTCATCATAGACGTCCATCACCGCAGGGACATCCGGAACAACAGGAACCTGCTGAGCCGGAGTCGCCGGCCTGTTAGCGGAAGCATTCTGAGACTGGTTCCCCTGGCTCATGAAGTCGATTGTATCTACGACAACGGTAAGGCGAGAACGCTTCTGGCCGTCCTTCGTCTCCCACTGATTGAAGCGAAGCTTGCCGTCAATGCTGACCTTCATGCCCTTTCGAACGATACGGCCCACAGCCTCGGCACGCGTGCCGAACATGGTGCACTCGACGAAGTTCGGATAGTCCTCCCACTGGTTGGTCTCGCGATTGAGTCGGCGATCGTTGACAGCAATACCGAAAGAGAGAACCTGCGTCCCCTTCGGAGTCATGCGAAGCTCCGGATCGCGCGTAAGATGACCGGAAATGTTGACGCGGTTGATAGACATGCTCGAGGTCCTTTCTCCTCTTGGTTATTGACTGATACTAAGATACCACAACACATCAGTATTACGCGTGGAAATGACGAATTTTTTAAAGAAAAATAGGCAGAAAGAGCTGTTTATACTCCTTCCACCTATTTTCAGTTGGCGTAATGCGTCGTCATTCTGCTATTTAATTTTCCACCGATAGCGGAATTGCCTATCCGCCTTTCTTCTCAATTTACTGCGCCTACCGAGCATTAAAGTTATTATTTATCTCATCTAGACTGACTCTTCTACTCACAGTATCTCTCTTCTTTTCGAGCGACATCTGATGGGACCGATCTTCTCTCTGTACTGCACTCTCCCATGTCTTACATGTCTCCCGACGTAAAAAACCGATCAGCGGTTTCAGGTCACCCGTCATGTCGAAACCGTCCAGCGCCGCATAATAGTCTTTCCGGTCTTCATCAAAGATTACGATCGGCGGATGGTTGTGCAACAGCAGATAGTAATTCATCATCGCTCTGCCAGTCCTGCCGTTCCCATCTGCAAAAGCATGAACACCCTCAAACCTCGCGTGCCAAAACGCAGCTGCCACCAGAGGATTTTCATCTCCAAACTCGGAAACCTCATCAAGGTCCTGCTGAAGGTCATCCTCGAGCTCATCTACAGGAGCGGCAACATCGTGCATGCCGACTGCCCATAAATCGTTTTTCTTGAATTCCCCCGGTCTTTCCCCAAGTTCCCAACGCCGCTCGTTGTAAGTGCCTTTCGTCAGTTCAAACTGCATCTCCCGAATGGAATCGAGCGTGATAGGTTTACGCTCATCGAACCACCGGTACATCAGCTCACTTGCGTCTTTCAGATTCTTAATCTCGTAAAGCGTCCGCAGGTCTCCTGTGTAACCGCATACACGGCCATTCTTAAAAATCTCGTGCGTATCATGGTAAGTGATTTCTCTATTCTCGATTTTCCCTGAGTTGTAAGAGAATAATATTGCAAAATTTTCCAGGTGCGCTGCCAACTCAAGCGACGTAGCGATACTGTAACTGCGCCACAATTCCATAGTGCGCTCGTATTGTCTATCTGAATTCATAAAGTCCTGCCTCTTCTTTTCAATTCGATATTTAGGGAATTCTCCCTTTTTATATTATACCATAATACTAACATATTGCATCATGTAATCTACGAAGCGCTATCAAGTCGTCCTGCGAGTCGACGGCGAGACGACTTGCAGGACGTATGGCGATGCGCTTTTCATGCGGCGTGCACGCACGCCTATGACCCGCTCCCCGCGGTCGCTGATAGATTTCCTAGACAGTGCTTCTTTTCAAACAGACAGTCAGATTGTCGCTATAGACCGGCTTGAATCCCGATTCCTTCAAATCTTGAATACCGACATCATTGATGCCGTAATTCAGTACAGCGTAATCCATTCCATAGTCATCGCAAATGGCCGATAGGCTTCCAGAAGAAAGCGCCTTTCCTGCCTCAGCAAGCACATTCTTCTGCCCGTTCTGCCCATTGAACACCTCAATTCTGGTATCAAGATACGGCTTGAACCCGTTTAGCTCCGCTCGGCATCCGGGGTCAATGTCCGTCAAGACTGCCGTTCCCGATACGGCGCCATCCTCTCTCATCGCCTGAAACGCCCTTTCAATCGAGATGGACTTTTGATCGGTCGCAGACAGCGTGCTATAAAACAGAACCGCTCCAAACTCAAGTGCAACCACAGAGATTGAAAATAAGACTATCCTGCTTAACATCTTCGAGCTCACCTTGCATTTTGGCTCAAGCTTCCAGCACCACGTGCTGTAGACGATCATCAATATGCCAAGCAGCAAAAGTTCGTTTCGCCATGTCATCAGGGATAGAAAGAGCAGTCCTGAGATCATCATCGTTTCGAACGAAAATACCGCCTTTTTAAATCCCAAGCACTTGGCATGGAAGATCACCGGCACGACCGAGATGACAATGAGTATCACCGCCTCAACCGGAACGATGGAGAACATCGGTTTCAGTTCCGGCACGGCAACCGTGGCGACATCCGACGTGCCTATTGTCTTAAACGGAAGCGACAGCACGTCTAGTCCGTATGGATTCAACATCGCGGAAGCGATCGTAAGTAAGACCGTCACAGCCAATGCGATCCGCGCATTCGAATCCAGCTTACTATCTAATAAAGCGGCAAGCGGCAACATGATCGCGCAGGGCCAGAGCGCACCGTGCAGATTGGCTATAAAAATCCCTAGGAATGGAAAACCAAACAGAAATCTAATATCGCGGCTTTCAATGTATTTCTCCATCAACTCCCAGGAAACAGCCAGGCACAGGATATCGAGCGCACGCGGTGTCGACCGAAGGCTATAAACGATTACCGCTCCGAATACGCATGAAACAGCACAGTGAAGAATGCGGTTTCCAGCTTTTGGAAAAGTTTGGTACCAAATGAAGAGAACCGCCACCATGTCCAACAGCGCAAAAAACAGCCGAACCGACATCTCTCCAAAAGTGTCGTAGAGAACTGCAACTAATATGCAGATAGGATATTGCTGGCAGATATAGGTCAATTCCGAATGGATCGATAACGGATCGGTTGTCGGCAGATGACCGTTGGCTATAATCCAACGGCCGGCGGCAACCATATACTGCGCATCGGTTATGAACAATTCTCCTTGTAGGGAGCGAATGCTCAAAGTCACCAGCAAGACCGTCAATAGGATACAGAAAGAGAAATACCGAGCAGGTATATGTTGAGACTTAATGTTGAGACAAAACACAATTAACGTTCTCCTGATACGGAAGGTGGAACCATGTATTCGAAGTGAACCCCCCCCTGTACTCACGACCGCTCTCGATCGCCCACTGAAGATCGCCATCGTTTGCGCAACATTCATGCTCTCTCTTCAGCCAATCCAGCAGATCGGATAATGTATCGAACGTCTTTCCGGTTTCTCGACAGATTAAAGGCGTTTCCTTGAGCCTTTTCTTGAAATCCAAGTCATATCGCAAAAGCCTCCAAGTCAGACCGTCAAAGACGATTCCCTCCTTGCCTGAATTCAGCAAAGACTTATGGTCGAACCCATACCACCTCGTTAGCTCAAGAACCGAATAATCGCACTTTCCCCGCTCATAGCAAATCACCGGCTGCATGTCCTTAATACGCTCGCCGGACTTCAGTTTGATATTTTTATTCCAATCATCCTTCCAAAACCATCGTTCACCCCTCCAGCGAGTCGCCTCGCTGGTCGGCTCGCCCTTCGCATCACAGATTGCAACGATCTTCTTCCAGTCGACATAACGTGAGCCGAATTTCAGCGCGTCGTGTACATCTGCGTACTCGCGCATCGTTGTCAACTCGATAACCGGACGAGCGCACAGCCTTTTCTCCTCCATGTAGGCTTCTTTTCTCTCTTCAAGGTTCTCACCGTTTGCCCAATGCATATCAAAGGCAGGGCATCCATGCCGTATGGCATCTCCGACCTTCTGAACAATCTCTTTTCGCGTTGCCCAGTCATATCCATCGGACCATATTGCGGCACAGATTTCGTCATAGCTGTGATAGATGGTGTCCGTCTCAAGACAAATCATCTGCACATTCAAATCTACAAGTCTTCCTACTTTCCCGTCCCAATCCCTCACATACGAAAACCTCTTATTCTGAGGCTTGACCTTGTTTTTCACATGGTCTAGGACTACCGATCTGCTTGTGCCGGCAGCCTTCGCCGCCTCGGTCGTAGTCGGGAACATCTCCCCCGTTTCCAAATTGACGATCCACCCGGCGAGTCCTCGAATCTCTGTCAGATCCATATCCGGCGAATACATCGACTCAAAACAATAGAACTGATTTTTGATTGCGACCCATTTGCCCCGCAGCGCCATATTGCACACATCCGACATCCAGCCCTGGGTGATCCCAAGCTCTTTTTCCGCTGCACTGCAGCTCGGCCATCTCTTACCATCGTCAATCCGGACAACCGATTTTGCCGTTCTGCGAACAGGGGCATCGAATGGAAACTCGGCTTCCTTCAACTCGGCAATCTGCTGGTCGGTCAGCTCGCCCGCGCGATAAAGACGGCGAAGCTCGTACTCCAGAGTCTTTTTCCGTTTGAGCTGGTCCTTTTTCCCGTCAGTCATCTGTTAAAGCCCCTTCCACAGCGCTATCTTCTCATCGATTGTCAGTTTCTCGGATCTTAATGCGAGCCGTCGTTCAAGGTTTTTCGCCAAATGCCTTGCGTCCTTCTCATGGTCGATGACCTTGAAGGCTGAAGGCGGAATGAGCTCTTTCGGATCATTTTCATCTGACAGCCGAGCGTAGCTTTCCGACATCATGTTTACAATCTGCTCAATCCCGATCATCTCGAAATTGTCGACCAGATCGATGACCAACGGTTCGAAGTTGCCTGCGGCGGTCAATGCACGCCCAAGCTGCTGATAGAAAATCGTCGGCGACGAGGTGCGCCGTACCATAATAACGGCATCCACGCCCTTGATGTGAACACCCTCGTTAAGCTGGTTGACGCAAAGCAAAAGCTTGATTGCGGTCTCGTCATCGTCCTCTTTGAACCCATCGTATTCACTCGTCCCGAAGGGATTCGAGCTATGGACGACATAGGTATGGACGTTACCGTTTACTCGAGAAAACCATTGCGGGCACATCTTCTCGATTTCATTCAGCTCGAAGACATTCGGACAAAATACGATCACTTTCTCTATTCCCTCAAAGTACTTTTGGAAAATGGCCGGAAGGTTCGCCGCCCTGCTCGCGCAATCTCTCAGCTCGTTAAAATCAGCCAGCAACTCCGCCCGCCTACCCGCACTCTCTTCCTTTGCGATGCGCTCGCCGAGATCTTCAATGTAGCCGTTGATGCTGTACCCGGCAGTCACATATGTCGGGACAGGCAGGATGCCTAAAACCCAGCAATCCGTCAACGACATATATGAGGCGATATGCCCATCAAAAAGTTCATCGGACATATCTCGGCCACTATCGCTGTATCGAATCGAAGTCGCGCTCAATCCGATCAGATTGGCGTCGGGATTGCATTCGATAACTCCTTCAACACCACGAGACCACTGCGGTGCCCCCGTATGATGGAACTCATCGAAAATAACCGTATCTGCATGAATATCAAGATTTCCCTTTTGCGCTCGATGCATGGCGGTCTGATACGTCATGCGCTCGATGTTCTTGAATTCATGATTCGGCAGCTCGCGCCTGATGGAAGCTTCCTGCTCCTGCTCGATATAGGTCGAGGGCGACATCCAGAGAATTCGCTCATTCGGATGATCGAAGGCATAACGGTACGCTATAAACGCCTTGCCTGTCCCGGTAGGATGAATGATGCAGGCACGCCTGGTCCCAGACAACATATCCAGAAGTTTGCGATACGCCTTTTCATTATGTGGATACAGTTCCAGTCCGCTCGGCATCTCAATCCCCTTTGTACTCATGTAACCATGGTACTAGGATACCATAATGCTATGCAGAAACATAAAAGAAGGTACAATCTGGACAATTAACAGATTGTACCTTCTTGTGAAAGGGGTTTTATCGACGTGGAGTCCCTGCGGTATCCATGTGCTCCCCCGCGTGTCCGATCACGATCTTCTCCTCATCCCTGTCGATATAAAAGTGGAGCCGGAAGGCGGCCTTGATGTTCCTTCCCTTGATATGCGGCGAGATATCGATCTCCTTGCCTTTGTACATCCGCTTGCGGAGCTTCATCAAGTTGGGCATCGCGCAAGTCGTTCCAGACTCTCCGCGAGCCAGCTCATATCCGGTTCGTTTCTTGAACTCAGAACCCAGCCGATCGTTCACCGTCTCCTTAAAGCATAGATCCCAGAGCGTCGTCGCGACGGCAACCAAGATTTCCCATTCTTCCGTCAAAATGCCGTCAAATTTCTTGGCACTCCTGTAGGCATCGGGAAGAATCACGATTCTGTCCGGATAGAGCACCTTCGCCAAATCAAGCAGCTGTGTAAGGTTTTCAGGCACTACCGTAAGCGCCTTGCGGATGCCGTTTAACGCATTGGCGTTTAGCTGCTCGAGTTCTGCCATCTCGAGCTTACGCTCGACGGCTCTTTTCTCGTTTTCAAGTCGCATCGCATCGCGCGTGAGCATGTCGATTTTTGCAGCCGCTTCCGAGTTCGAAGTCTCCAACTCGCTCGCAATTTCCTCCCAGTCCGCGATGTCCTTTTGAAGACCGCTTATCTCATCGCGAAGCGAATCAACCGTTTCGTTTCCACCGGAATCGCCTTTCACCCGCTGCTTCAGTTTCTTAATCCGTGAACTGAGGCGTTTGGCCTCATCTATTCCATCTAACCATCGGACATCGGCGATACTCAGGATATCCCCAGCCACCCTGTCGCTCGCACGGCAGATCCCCTGACGAAGGACATTTATGAATCGGTTTTCGCCGTAGCGCGTATATCGATCGATCAGATACTTGGCATAAGCCATCCCCATTTCATTGTCAGTTGGAACCGTGAGATCGACCGGCTTACAGTAAATCTTCAGGCTTGAGCATTCCATGCCGTAATCATAAGCCGGCGTGTTCTTCAGAAAGACCTCTCGATAAGTGTCCATAAGAGCACGGTCGTGCCAGTCAAGGACATATATATCTGCCATCCCGAAAAGCTGCTTGGTCAGATTTTTCAAGTTCCTGACCGGCAGTTTCGATTCTTCGTCGGTGGTGATTAAGATCAAGGAAAGAGTTCGATTCGGATCGGTCAGATCCGGTATGAACTTGCTCGTCAATGTCTCGGAAGTCAGGTATATCGGCTTATCGTTCAAAAAAGTCGAGCCAACGCGAACGACATTCGCCTCATCGCTAAAAAGCATCTTCACGATCCGCGGCGTAGACGGTATCGGCGGCGCAGCCTCCCCAATGAACCCCCTGACGATATAACGGCTCAATTGGATGTTGACGATACAGGAATCGGCATTTCCGATAATACCGATCCTCGTATGCCAACGGCCATAGATCAGCCTGTGATCCTGTTCATCAAGCTCCATCGCCCACACGACACAGCCCGGGACGCCACTGTTCCGCTTTGATGCAAGGGCGGTCTTTCCCTGTTCAAGTTCAGTTGTCCCATTCCAACCATCAGGTGTCGAATAGGTACCCTCTCGGAAAGAATCACAGTGCTCTTTCGATAGAACCTTTTTTTTCATTAGCCAGGAGATGACAGTCGAGATCACTGACTCACTGGCATTTTCATTATCGGTTCTGGTGATCGTCAAGCGTGTCGCGTATTGTCTATCCTCATCTACGATCGCGTTTACCAGCTGAAGCTGCTGTGCGGCTATACCCGCATCAAGGACGGTTGAATCCAATCCGGCTGTCTCCAGCACAGCTGTTGCTTTCTTTTCCGTTCCATACGAAGCCTCCGCCTTGCCGGGACAGAGGGTGAGCGGCGGTTGCCCTTTCCGCCCCCAATTCCTTCAATTCTTTAAAATGAGATCTACGATACTGTAGGTGGTATCCCCTCCCATTATTCCCGCCGCCTGCTGAAGGCACTCTTGAAAATAAGCTGCATCTTCCCTACTCCGGAAAGCCATGATCGGTTTCGAACTTTCCGGACCGTTTGCCATAATCGAAAACACAGTCTCGTCTGCCGAGTCGATCTTGTTTTCCGTGTCGTTGCGTTCTTTTCCAGACATAACGGAATTCTCCTTTTTCTCATCTGAACTTACAGAATCGGTCTCATGTCCGCATGAGACTTTTGCGGGGCATTTGGGCGACTCTTCATGAACTTTTTCCTGCTCCGCGTACCACTCATTGAAACTGGCGACGATCTCAGAGCGCCGACCGCGTACACTCTTGACAACCTCGTCACTGCCGTCTGCCGGGGCGTAGGTGAAAAGAAACCTACCGTGAGACGTCTGGTGCCTTGTCAAGCGCCCATGTTCAAGCACGCATAGAGCCTCAGATTCCTGTGGAGCAGGAGGTTGCTTTTGTGCCTCCCGTCCGCTCATTTCGCTTTCAGGCAGCCTTTCACTTTGCTTTCGGTTCTTTGCCTTATTGCTCATATGGCGGTTTTCCTTTTCAAGCTTCCGGCGCTGCTCTCGATTCAGCTTCACCTCCGGATCTACTCCCTGCTCCTTGGCAACGGACCGCATGTCGTATCCGGCAGCGGACGCGGCAGCGAAAAACTGCTTGAACGCCACGGGTCGATTGGTTCCAAGCTGCAACGTCTTGAATTGCCCATTTGAATCCTTGATGCTCGCCATATATGAACCCTTTTGTTCAAACAGGCAGGCTTTCTGTCGATCACCGGTCACAAACCGCTTTCCATACATAAAGCTCCTTTCCTATAATCGGATAGTACCAATATACCATAGTGCAATATATCGTTAACGAAAAAGGAGCCCGCTCGCCCGAACTCCTTTTTGAATCGATTCTTTCTTCAGAGCCTTACTTGTCGTAGAGGGTCCACTCTTTACGGACGTCGCGTTCAGCCTGACGCATAAGGCGTTCGGCGCGGCGCTTTGCTTCGCGCTCGCGACACGCCTTAACTTCGGGAAGCATAAACTCCTGGTAGTACATGAAACATGCAAGGCAGATCTCGGCCGTTCCCAGAAGAAGCAGGATTACGTTCATCTCGAAAAACAGAAAACTACCCACCCTGATCTCGCAGACAAGCGTCATGCATCCAAACATGAATACGATAACGTCATTCATGATACGAATCTTCTCAATATGCGTATACGTTCTCGGGGCGCGATGCTTACCGTTCATCATGGGTTCCTTTCTCCCGTTCACTTAACGTAAGGTTAGTATACCATAGTATCCTAGTACTATTGCAGAAAAAGTTGAAAATCATACTTGATAACTCTCCGCAACAAACCTTGAACGTCACGAGCAAGCGATGCGAACGGCGATTTGCTTACAATACGCTATTCATGCGGTGTCTGACGGCACCTATGATCCGCTCCCTACGGCCGCTGATTGATTTCTAAAAAAGGGGATGCATTTCTGCTTCCCCTTCACAAGCTAGGTCAAATATGTACGTAGTGAAACTCACCAACTTCACCCTACCGTGCCGCATCCTAGCTAATCGAACCGTCTTCAAGAACAAACCCGATCGGTTTGCGCAAGGAGTTGTCTACGATGATATTCGGGTAGTGTCGAATGTCGTTGTAGACACTCCGGCAAGATTATCGATCGCCCACTTGACCAAAACCGGTTCATATCCATTCAGTTCGCAGAAAGCTTCCCGCGCCAACTTGCTCTCAAAAGCAACCGCGCAATAGTGCTTCCCATCGCCATCTAAATCCTTGACAGCGAAAAAAGTCTTCTGTGCCATATTGTCTCTTTTCTCCAAACTATCAAGCGCCAGACACCAGATACTTTAGCGCCGGGCACTTGGTGCTTAACTACGCGATGATTCGTTCCTCAAGGTTTTTGCGCATCTCGACATTGAACGACTTGAGCGCTTCTTCCTCATCCCCGCCGTTCTCAAGATACTCGATCGACAGGTTGTCCCTAGCGACAACCATAAGATCGTCGAGAAGGATAGAAATCAACTCCTCACGACTCACGGAATCTGGGGTGAAGCCATCGAACATGGTTTCCAAGAAAATGCGCTTATCGGACATGGACATAACCCTTTCTGTAAACCGCCTAACGTAAGGCTATCGTACCACAATACCGTAGTACGACCAACGAGAATGAGAAATAGTTTAAACAAAAAGGACGACCGTCACCGATCGCCCTTCAAGATCTTTATTTTACGGACTCTGCTGCATTTGCAAACAGCTAGGAAATGTCATATTCACCCTGCGCGATGCTTCCTGCGGGAACATGGATGCGTATCTCGCACTTTGAGAACTCTCGTCGATCGCGTGTCCACTCACCTACTATAGGAAACTCGTAGGTTTCACGGATGACCACATATTGATCGACTACTTCGACCCTTGCATCATCGGCTTCCGCATCCTCATACACTACCGCATTATCAACCGGGTAACTCATCCTCCGATAGCCACCGTCATCCTGCTTCACCATCAGGACATACTCATCCTCCTCGGTAAGATATCCGAAAGAAAGTGCTGCGTTGCCGTTAAGACGAGAATCCGTTTTAAGCGTAGCAAGGGAATGAGCCTCAGCGACCTCGCCCTCCTCACTGACCAATTTAAGACTTGTCGGAAAAAGTGACTGAAATAAGCTTAAGATTGCTACGCTTATGACGATAATCAACCCGATATACAATCCGCCTCGCCTGGATGATGAGTCCACGGACTGTAAGGCAAGTCTAAAACTGAAGAGGCTAAGAACGAAAATAAGTCCAATCGCTATGAACTTAATCCAATTGACCACATCAATCTCCCTTTTCTTTCGTTAAACGCCGCATACCTCGTATCCTGCCGATCGCAGGACATTAACGATTTCTTCGAAAGTCCCCGAGTCGGAGCATGAAATCTTTCTTCCCACTGGATCGGCATGACATGTTCTCGGAGCACCGTCGATACCTTTGCCGCTCCCACGGCTCCTGACTGCCCGCCATTCATTTCGGAGCATCTTCGTGCTCAAACCCGCATCGATCATTTCATACATCAACTCGTCGCCACGGAAAGGGTCGATTTTGGCAATCTTGCGCACGAGGTTAAGATTTAGCTCAGACAGATGTTTTCCATCTTCGAGACTCGGTACGCCTCTTTTTCCGCTAGCCCACTCATGATAGAAATCGCCGGCACTTTTGCGCTGCCACAACAAGGTCTCCGTTACGCCACATCGTGCCGCCTCGTCTTTAAGCCAAGCGGAAAATGAATTGTATTTCGGTCTGTACAGCTCGGCTTCCGACACATGCTCCATCAGTGCGTACACCTCGACCCATGATCGGCCTCCCTGCTTGAAAAGACCCATAAGCTCGTCATGAATGGAGGAAGTGCAGGGCTCCTCCGATCCGACAGACATCCGTTTCGAGTCCTCACGATATTTCAACTCGAACCGGATCCAGCTGTCAGATGGAATAGAGGTGACCTGTTCGAGCTGACAGGCAATTTCCCTTCCGATGGCTTCCTTTCCCGTCAGAAGATCTTCAATCTCGGCAACAGAAACGCCCAGCTCTACCGCAAACTCCCCAACGGACATCCCGTTGCCATCGATCCACTCCTGTAGATACTCACCGGGCGCGACCGCAAAATTCGTCCCCATCACTACATCCTTTCTTGTTTACGCGTAGGTATAGTATACCATAGTACAGTAGTATCTGCTCGCGCCATAAAAAGAGAACCTGCCATCGATTGCTAAATCCAATTACAGCAGCACTTGCTTCGAAATGGGACGACCGTTCCGATCGCCCGCAACAGAAGCCTAATCAAAATGGTGAAAATCATGCTCAATATTCAGCGCGTTGAACAAATTGACTAAAGCATCATTGTATCCGTTGACGTAACCAGATTCGTACGGACTTAATCCGTCGCTGTCAAGATCGACATTGGCGTTGATCAGGCGCTCCACTGCTTTCCAAACTGTATTTTCGGTAAACATATCAGTGCCTTTCTCTGTGCTTAACGTGCTTAAAGTATACCACAATATCACGGTACTATTGCTCTAAATAATAGACGCTCAGCCTGTCTGCTAACAACTCGATGATCATCTATGAAAGAAACGGAGCCGCTTTACCCTTCCCATAATGGAGATCGGAGGGTTCGGTGGCTTCGATAGGCAACACGCTCCGTGATTGATTTTCTTCATTTTCCTCCTGCCTCCATCACTTGCCGCCGCGGTCACGCAAAGCGTGAACCGTCGGCTGGGATCTTTTGGAGCAAGTAGGCGAGTTTTCGACAATTTCAATGGCGCGGAGAGTCCCTGGGTGAGGCTCGTAGCGCTGTTGGATTTGTCGGAAACTCGCCCCCTGTCCGCGCCAGCGGACTCGCAAAAAAACTGGGCTCCTATTCGGATCGCCCAGCATAATTACCAACTATATGTAGGCAAAGACGGCAGTACCTCTGCGTCCCGATCGAGAACCACTAAATTGCAATTCTCCTTATCCGCTAACCTGAAAATGTCCTGTAGACAGCCTGGGATGTCCTTCCCATAGACATCTTCCCAATAGAGAATAATCCACCCATAGCTTTTCGGGCAGACAACTACCTCTCCCTGTTTCTCGAACTTCTCCGGATTAGCGAGAAACAGTCTCCCCATTGCGCTTAGATGCGAGGTCGAAAGATCGAGATACTTGCAAACTCCCATAATATGAAAACCCCCTATGAACATAATCGGGTAGAGGGGCGATCCCCTCTACCCTTATATCAGTTAGGCTACTTCGGCGATTCGGTCTCCCTTACCGTAACCGTATCCATCCTCAGCTCCTGCATCATGGATGGATGTATCTTGCGAGACGATATAGCGCTGCTTCGGCTCCGTCTTAATGTCATGCTGTTCGTTAATGAAACGGGTGACACTTTCGGGAACGACAACCGCAAGCGCGAAAGATTCGTCCGCCGCCACCTGTTCGCCGTAAGCCTGTTTCAAACCCTCGACAAAACCGAGACAATAGCTGTTCTTGCTTCCGCTTTGCTTTCCGATACGCACTCCCGTCTCATGGAAACGGCGCTCCACATATGACGTAAAGCACCTCTCGATTGCATGCCTAGTGGCACGAAAACAGCCTGCCGCGACCACGCTGTCCTCTGCTTCGCCAACGAAAACAACCTGCTTGCTCGTAATCTTTTGACGATTCGTCCAAAAATCACGCTCATGGCGTACATGAAAATAGGACTCGCAACGATAGTTGCTGGCGATGACATGCGCCAACGCCTTCACCCAGATCGCCACGCGCTTACCGACATCTTCGCCCGTCTCATTGATCTCGGGTGCATCATCGGATAATGAAATCTCGTCAAGCGTCATGTCGTTGGCTACAAGAAGACGCTGAAGCGCAAGGGATGCCGCTCGTGCTTCGCCCTCCGTTGTGGCTCCGTCAATCATAGCGAGGATCTTCTTAATCTTGTCGTTCACCGTTGCCATTTCGGGTTCCTTTCTCCCGTCCGCTTAACGTGGTTTAAGTATATCATAGTACCGTAGTACTAAAACCGTAAATAGCAAATTGAACCAAAATAAATAGGCACCCAACCGGATGCCTATTTAAGAACCTTATCATTCAAGCGTGCCAACGAAACGATCATCGGTATTGGAAACGAGATGAATCTCATTGCCCTTTACCGCAACACGAACCATGCGGTGCATGAACCGCTTCCGTGTGCTGTCCCATCTGGTAACGCACACAATAGCCCGATCGCCGCTACCAAAGTCCCCGTCCTCGCAAACGGCAATAGCTGCTTCCTCGTCACTGTAGCAATAATCGAGTTCAATATCTTCCTCTCGCCCATCCGCACGATAAATGTGTGCAAACATATTGTCTCCGTTCTATATATCACTGGCCTATATATTGCTATACGGGTTCTTCGTATCCAATAGTAAAGGGTGTTTGCAGCCAACCACACCTCATTTCAACTACTCGGCGATATGGTCAACAAGATCCCCGATGCTCTCAATCGCCAAGGGCGTGTCAAGCGTTCCCATCGTTATGTCATAGAAATAGAAATCTGCATACTCGCCACTATCCACCGCGTCAAGAATATGACGCGCAAGAAACAGCCTATCGTTTTCGATCTCACTAATCGCATAGCTCAAGAGGGTTTCACGACTGCAAACGTCATACTCCCCAGCTGCCATTTCCGATGCAATCTCGCTAAGTGGCTTACCTTCATCAATCATAGCGCGGAGTTCTGCTTCTGTCATTTCGGGTTCCTTTCTCCCGTTCGCTTAACGTTCCTACAGTATACCGTAGTACCGTAGTACTAAGACCGTAAATAGCAAATTGAGCCAAAATAAATAGGCACCCAACCGGATGCCTATTTAAGAACCTTATCGTTCAATCGTGCCAACAAAAAGTTCGCGTGTATTGGAAACGAGATGAATCTCACTCCCTGTCCGCACCGTCTGGACGCTCTTTACACAGCAGACTAGAAAACCATTTCCCAGACCTCGCCTTCCTCGCCGACCCACACGAGATAAGACCCTTCCTCGATAACGGGCTTTAAGGCATTGAGAAAAGTTTCCTCACTCTCCAACTTGTCGTCATACGACAATCCGGAAATGTTTCCGGCATCGTCATATTCGATCCCAAAATCGAGCAGTTCGAGAACTTCAATAAGGTTGTCGCAAGCCGAATTGAACAACTTGTTAAGGTCGCACATGATTTCATAACCACGTTCAAAACGCTCCTTCTTAATCTTGAAGTTTGAAGCGGCTTCCTCGATGCGAACGTAATAACCCATTTCAGTTCCTTTCTCCCGTTCGCTTAACGTTCCTATAGTATACCATAGTAAGATAGGTGCATCGCCGAAAACTGATCATCCGAAAAGCTTTACCTGCTCCAACTGCAAAAACCGACCCTCTGTCTCCCGGCTGTCTCTTTACAACCTTTCAAGTATTTGCGTTTGCTGCCGCGGACGCGCGAAGCGTGATCCGCCGGCTGGGGGCTTTTGGAGTAAGTCGGCGAGTTTTCGACAATTTCAATGGCGCGGAGAGTCCCTGGGTGAGGCTCGTAGCGCTGTTGGATTTGTCGGAAACTCGCCCCCTGTCCGCGATAGCGGACTCAATGGAAAATCACCAGAATCGCCAGCACGAATTACCCTTCTACAAAAATACGGTGCTGACGGGACAATTCAATCGTCCTGCCAGCACCGCTTGACTAAAACTCTTAAAAATCGTAGACACCCTGATGAAGTGCCTGTTTCACGGAACGCCTAGCGCGGCGCTTTTCTTTGCGCTTCTCGGCTACAATTCGACTGGTATGCCCCGCACCGACAAAATCCGTGCAACCGTAAACCCCAGCGAAGCCCTTGGCGTTGATCGCAGTCTTGCGCTTGATTGCGTCCTTCATAATGTAACTCCGTCTCTAGGAAATCGCGTAAACCGAGGAACTTTCATACACAATAGGATCCGTCCTAACAGGAAATAACTGCTGGATGCTCAGGGGGCGGCAATACGTCCATTCGACAAGAATCACCTTACTCGAATGATCGCAACTCTTTCCCGCAACCTCGATCGCGCGTCTCTTCGAACTGAACGCCGCGTGCCTTGCCTTGCCATTACCGAGATATTCATCAACCAGCCAAGTGACATCCATCGTAACTCCCGTGTTCGAATCGGTATTATATGGTAGTACTATAATACCACAGCGGCATAGTACTAACGCTGAGAAACCAACGTTTTGATGCAAAAAAACCTTGCACACGATCCGCCGTCTTGAAAAATAAAAACGGCATCTCGCTTTCCGAAATGCCGTCCATCGTTACACTATCAGCCCTTTTTCACGAGCGCAGACAATACCATATGTCTTTCCTTCCCATCAAGCTCCCTCTCGGCAACCTCGCGAAACTCCTCGGTATAATCCGGATCGCCCTTCCCGCGCCAGTCCTCCGGCACTTCACTCCACTCGCACTCAATCTCTTCTGACGTGCCATCATCAACATAGCGATAAAACCCGTCCGTACCCTTCAAGACACTCATTACCTCGTCAAGATCCGCTCCCTCAGCCATATCCAGTTCAAAAAACCACGTCCGCGTCTCGGAATACATCACGTTCTTTTTCATCCCAGGTCCCTTTCTCTGCGCTTAACGTAAGGTTAGTATACCACAGTACTGTAGTACTACGGATAAGATAAGATTTTTCCACAAAAAAGGGCGACCGTTGCCGATCGCCACAAACTACTCTACTGGTATTTAATTCCAAAGCATCAGACAGGCAAAATCAACCATTCCTCTGTATGGCTATCGCTCTCGCAGTAGCAAGTATAGTTATCAAACCAAATTCGACAGCCTTTTTCATTCATTCGAAAATCGCCGTTATCATAATCTCGCTCCAGCGAAAGAAACTCATCAATATCGACTTCAATCTCAAAGACATTTCGAATACCCTTGGCAATTTCCCTTGCGGCATCCTGCCACATGTCGAACCTGCCCACTTCCATAATTCCACAGTCTTTCGTGTGGTTGACTAGAATATACATCCCAGGTTCCCTTCTCCCGCTCTCTTAACGTAATACCACCGTACTACGACATTACTGTATCAAAATCGAAAATAAAATAGGGACGTTCCCATCAAACCGTCCCTATACCGATCTTATCTACCACTCGGCGTAATAGGCGGGATGCTGCATGACACCGCCGATGTTCTCACTGCGTCTCACAATCGTGAATCCCCTACCTTCAAGCACGGCCAATGCAGCATGGGCATTTGAGCAGCAATCCGTATAGCACAGCAAGACACCTCGATCACCATCTTCCGCGGCCTGCTTAATCTCCTTCTCAAACCTTGAAATATAAGGGTTCTCAGAACGTGAAGCTATGCGCCTTGCGTCCCTAGCGTTAAACTCGCCATTCCCTGTAGTTTCAATTGCCATTTCGGGTTCCTTTCTCCCGTCCGCTTAACGTTCCTACAGTATACCATAGTACCGTAGTATAATCATTGAGAATAAAAAATAGCTTAAACAAAAAGGGCGATCGGAAACGGTCGCCCTTCAATGTCTTTATATCAATCCGACAACGCCTTATCGCATTTCATAAGAACGCGTTAAAGCGCACAGGCCAGATCGCCTACTCGCTTTTAGCAGCAGCCGATTTAACAAAAAATGGAACTGGAGTCGGTTCTTCTGTATCTGCTCGATACCCATAAGTCACAAACGCAGGGCAGTTACACTCAAGGTAGTTTGCACTCTCCCCCTCAATCATGGCGATAAGGTCGATCACCGCATCGTTTTCGTCAATCCAGAAAATCCTGATGCCGTGAAAATCCTCACTCTCATCGCCCTCGAAAATCCCGATTCGTCCAGCAGGTGTGTCGATAGCGTAAACAGGCTTGCACATATCAATTCCTTTCTCTGTGCTTAACGTGCCTACAGTATACCATAGTACAGTAGTACAACTATCGACAATGGTGATTTCTCAGAAAAGACTTTCAGCCCGACCGAGAATCGACCCTCTTCATCTCCCCGAGTTCTCTTTAATACCGTTCCAAGTAGACTGCGGATGGTGCGCGCGGTCACGCGAAGCGTGAGCCGTCGGCTGGGGTCTTCCGGAGTAAGTCAGCGAGTTTTCGACAATTTCAATGGCGCGGAGAGTCCTTGGGTGAGGCTCGTAGCGCTGTTGGATTTGTCGGAAACTCGCCCCCTGTCCGCGCTAGCGGACTCATTAAAAAGTATCGGACTTGCCGATACGCATTTTTCAAAGGCTCAAAATAGGGGAAACAGCTCATTTTGGGCGGTTTCCCCTATGCTTAAATCACTCGGCAACGCCTACGCCTAAACGATCGGCAAGCTCGCTGTAAGTACCTTTCCAAGAACCCCCGGAATCAATTAGATTGATAAAGACCAACGGATCAGACACCTCGCCAGATTCGTCAAGCGGTTGAGCAATACCAATGCCCAGACTCTTAGATGCCGCCAGAGTCGCATGTACAAAACGTGGATCGACGTTCGCGACCTCGACTTCTCCATTGTCGGCAAAGGCCTTTGCAAGAAGCTCCGGATTGCCGAAATCCTCAATTTCAACCGCGCCGTCCTCATACTCCCAGCGAAACCAGCTACCCGGCTCTACATACGGCTTCAGGTCTGAGAGTAAATCCTCCGTACCGTAAGGATGTTTTTCGTATGGCAGATACAGTCCCACCAGACTCTCGCACTCAAAGGTCGGCTCGAACCCATGACTACAGATCAGCTCCCGGAACGACCCATCGAAGCCAAGTTTACAAAGAATACTGTTGTAGCGGGACCAGTCGATCTTGACAGTTCCCTCTCCGCCCATAAAGCATCCCATTTCATTTCCTTTCCCTTGTGGGGAGGCGCTTACAGCTACTAGTATAGCATAGTACCGTAGTACTACGTATAGAAATCCTATCCATCCTTTAGTTCTTTTTGAATCTGCCGCTTACGTACATAAATCAATTGACGAATACTCTCGGGCATATTTAAGAATTGAGGGGAGATTCCGAAAAACTCCGCCATGACCACAGCCGCGAATGCATTCGCATCAACTTCGAGCGGCTGGGCGTTGTACTCGTCAATATCCAACTGATCGCTTGTACGGTAGTCGTGCAAACTTCGATCGTTTTCCAGCTGATATGCATGACGAAGCTCATGCGCTATCGCGAAAAATAGCTCAGGCGTGACGCCTATATCATTTCGAATCAAAATGCCGTCAGGGGTCAGTGCTGCAATTTGCGTACTTGTCCGTAACTGTTTGACCGGAACAAAACGTATGGCAGGCGCGGCAATCTTTAAAATCGCACTGACTTCCCTGGCGAACTTTATACAGATTTGTCTCTTGTCCATATTTTAAAATCTCCTCCATAGTACGATAATACCACAGATTTTAAAATAAAGGAACTCCGCTTTAGGCTACAGGCACATGAACAACCCTAAGAGGGTTGGAGTATGATCCGGCAAGCGAAAAGCTCTGGCGGGTTCCACGACTCTTTCCGTCCCAAAACGCGATGACACCGCGGTTTTCATGGGTGGAAATATATTCGTGCATCGCACGATTCCTGATATACCCCGCACGCCTGCCGTACGTATCCCAGTCAGCAGGGAACTCCATATAGCAATATCCCCGATCCACGGCATACCGTTTCGCCAAGGCGTCTGCACCTCGCGCACCGCCGGAAACAATAACAACGCTTCCCCAATTCCTTAAAAGGAGATCGCATTTCGCTACAAACAATTCGTAATCGGAAAAAGACCTCGAACCGACAATCAAGCAGTAGAACGTCTCCACATCAGACATTTCAGACCACCTTTAAACGGCGTTGACACCATAGGGCTACAATTGCTAAAAAGGGGCACCTCGCATAGAGGTGCCCTGTACCAATCAACGTATCAACCTAACCGATCAGAACGCACTCGGGAACACCATAATAAGCGCGATCCTCTTCGGCAATGACACCGACCACTTTGTCCATCGGATTGTCGCCCCCGGCCTCCTTCGGCACAAAAACACGGGGGACATAGACGCCGTTTCCCTCGGAATCGACAGATAGGCCAACAGGCATCTTGGCAATACCCTTGTCGGCAGACATCAGCTGCTCAAGCCTGATTGCCAATTCCTTAACCGTCATGGGGCGGATCGAACCGTCCGAAAGCTCGATTGTATAACTGGGTGTATCAATTGTCTGGCTCATATTCGGGTTCCTTTCTCCCGTTCGCTTAATGTTCCTATAGTATACCATAGTACCGTAGTATAACTAACGAGAATGAGAGGTATCTTAAACAAAAAAGGACAACAAAAATTGGCTATCCTTTAGAATCACCGTTCTATATTTCATACACAATAGAATCAAGCCACTTAGCCACAGATTCGAATGTCTCTCTCGATTCGTCCCAAGGAACAATTACAAGAAGTTGCGAATCGACACCGCCGTTAGACCAGCTTTGAGTATCTTTCCCGAAAAGTGTATCAAACTGGGGACATTCTTTAGAAATGTAGTTAGCTTTCTTCTCGACACGTTTTACAAGCTCCCCATATGTGATGCCGAGCGATTCGGCAAAATCCCTATCGTAAATAGATTCCAATGCGATGCCATAGCGCCCTTTGAGTTCTACAAGATAACAGCTGACCAGATGACCATCAGTCCACAGCTCATTTAAAGCATGAAGCAATTCATCAGGCAGATCATCCTCACCGATCTCGCCATTATGCCGCAGGTCGGCAGTAGCATTTGACCAAAATATAAGGTCATTATCAAGGGTACTCTCATATTTGTAAAACATGCGCTTTCCTTCCGTCCGCTTGACGTGGTTAAAGTATACCATAGTACCGTAATACAACTAACGAGAATGGCGATTTCTCTGAAACGATCTCCATCCGACCGAGAATCGACTCTCTTAATCTCTCTGAGTTTTCTCTTACACCGTTCCCAGTGGATTGTGGATGGTGCGCGTGGTCACGCGGAGCGTGAGCCATCGGCTGTTGTCCTTACAACGAAGTAGGCAGGTTTTCGACAATTTCAATGGCGCGGAGAGTCCCTGGGTGAGGCTCGTAGCGCTGTTGGATTTGTCGGAAACCTGCCCCTGTCCGCGCTAGCGGACCCATTAAAAAGCATTGGACTTGCCGATGCGGATTCTTCAAAGAAATCGAAATGAGGGATGTGAAATGCCTTCCGGTGATCAAATTCGCAAGCGTTTGCGAATTTGATGGCTGCTTGCATTTAGCTTCCTAACTGGTATTTAGGCATGGAAAAGGCTCCTGTCCAAAGGACAAGAGCCTTTTCCATAGGAGTAAAGATGCCTAGAGATATTTTAGCACACCCCGAACTTCTCCCATTCCTCACCCCAGTCCAGCGCACCGTAAAGATCATTCCAGGCGAGGAGATTCACGTTCAGACGCTCTTTGTTGAAGAGTGGGCCGCACACACGGTCAACCAGACCCTTATCACTCCAAAAAGCGATCGCATCCTCGACATCCGAGTCATACACCCCGAGTAGCTTTGCGATATCATGCGGACAATACGGGCAAAAATCTGCCGCAAAGCTCCACGCAGAAATGAATCCAAGGACAAGGCGACCGACCAGAGATGAATCCGAATATATCTCACCGGCCCGCATGGCAACCAAGGGAATCGGCGGACAAAAAGCCTCATCGATATCAGAATTTACCTTAGCCTGCCTGACTGTGGCGGTGGCATCAAAGATATGATCGCACATCTCCAAATCAAGAATAAGATATGAATCCTTCTTGTAAACGAGCCTGCGATCAAGAAGCTCTTTAACCGAAGATTCCACTACAGCACCGTCCATATGCAAGTACTCTGAAATGTATGCAACATCAACTGGAATCGGTGCCTCGTCACTGGCAATCAACGACATGACAAGGCACATCTCATCGGTAGGGAGACCTAGCTTTAGCGTCCATGTCGGAAATGAATATCCACCGCTGTTAAGGAGTGCTTCCATAGCCTCTTCGTCAGTCATTTTTTCTCCTTCAATTCAGTCAATTAGGCTTTCGACATCTGTGCGACAGGCTCATTGAACTCGGCTATGCACTTGCAGATGCCGCTCGCACTGTACAGCTTCCCGAGTGCCTTATCATAGCCATAGTCCTCCTTCAAACCCTCGAAGATTTTCCCGGCCTCCACCCTTGCATGGGCGGCATCGGTCGCTGCCACCGCCGTCACGTAATTCTTGCTTCCCATTTTCCCGGGAACGGTGTAATCGACCTCGAATCGATACAGCATCATTCTTATTCCCTTCTCTCGTGGTGCCGTAATACCAATATACCACAGTAGCATGCTAAGTGATCGCTCAATCGAAAATGCCTTGTAATACTAGAGAAAAAATTACCCAAATTTTTCGATGATACTAAAGTCGAATCGTGTTATAGTCTTATTGTCGCTTAACGAGGAGGCACCACCTGATTCCTTTCCAGGTGGTGCCTCCGCCTTTTTATAGCCAGATAATCAAATATGACTTCTCGAAGGCTTTGCGCTTTACATAGAGCGTTCGTCATCGTTGTAGGCGGAAAACATCATGTCCTTTTCCGCCATCCAGCCGATGCGGACTGCACCTCTCTTGCCGTCTCGACAGATCGAAAGGAGGTGAAACCTATGGGTAACAGCGACAAGGACTTCGAGAAGTCAAACCAATGCGCGTTTGACGCCTACTGCAAAGTAATCCTCAGAAATGAAGCGAGGGACGCATACGACCAGCGTAAACGCAAACTGAAACGCGAACAGCTCTTCGGAGAGATGTCGCCTGAAGAGCTGAACAAGCTCATCACGACAGACCGGTATTTCCAATTCGAACGGGATATCGTGGAAGACGGTTTGCATTTCATTGTGTGCGATCAGGGCGTATACGATGCGCTCATGACCCTTCCCGGAGCAAAAAGAAAGATCGTCCTTCTATCCTACTTCGGAGAGATGAACGACCGCGAAATCGGCGACGCGCTCGGCACCGGACGCGCCAATGTCCAATACCATCGCTCGCGTGCGCTCGCAATGATGCGAAAGACGCTCGAACAGGAAAGTGAGGAATACTGATGAGCAAGCGAAAAAACAAACTCGTTCCATTCGAAACCATCGTCCTCGCAACGCAGGGCGACCCACAGGCATTAGAACAGGTTATACGACATTACAGACCGTACATACTTTCACTCTGCCGCCGGGAATACATTGCGGAAAACGGCAACGTCTCCATCGTATGCGACAACGAACTGAAACTGCGACTGGAAGCGAAGCTGATGGCAAAAATCCTGCTGTTCGATATCAGAGAGAGGACATACAAAACGTAACACGTAAACCAAAATCGAAACACGACTCTTAAAACCTAAAGATAGCAGGGGAGACCGCGAACCGGTCTCCCCTTGGTTACGTTGTACAACCTGATCCCGCTGTGGTATAATACTACCATACAACAATACAGTCACGGAGGCAATCCAATGGAGAAAAATACCAAAACGCTTGCTTTGGGAGACGATCCTAAAATTTCTGAAATGCCAAAAAGCGAGGATGAGCAACGTAGGCAAAATGAAGACTATGCCAGAAATCTCGGACTTGATGTGATCGACCCGATAGGGGACTGAATCGCGGAACAGCCGACTGGACATGGTAAGGGCTGGTAGCGTATAACCGCTACCAGCCCTTTCGTCTACCTATCTTGCCTGGAGGCGGGCAATCAACGCTTCCTGCAAGACTTTGGAAAAATTGATTCCGCGTTCCTCGCATGATGCATTCAGCCACCCAGGAATCGTCAATGTCTTCTTTACCGACTTCTCCCCGTATTTCCTCTCGAACGCCTTGAGATCGATGTCGACCATATTGACAATCGCTCCATCCTCCTCCGCAATGACATCCTCGATGGAGGAAGCCACCGGAAGAACATTGCCTTCCTTCAATTCATTGAAGAGATACTGCCCACATGCCTCCTGGGCCATCGCAAATGCATCCGCAAAATCATTTCCGTAGGTCGCCAAATCATTCAGATCTGGAAAAATAACCGAATAGCGACCGTCCACTTCTCTATAGAACACCGCTGGATAGATATAGCACATACCGTTTCCTCCTTAACCAAAAACTACTTCAGTCCCGCCTGCCTCAGCACGGAATCCGCGACCCTCAACGGAATATCGCCACCATGCCTCGGTATCGTGACCTTCCCTTTCTTCAACGGATGCCGGTACTGGTAATGCGATCCTCTTACATCACACCGAATCCAGCCATCCGCGACAATCAGCCTTTCAAGTTCACGAAACCTCATCTTCTGTTTACCCTTTCTCTAATTATAACACGTGTAATACGTAGTGTAAATACCATACTACTACGGTACGAGACTACTACCGATAACACCGATTTTTTGCAAGGCGGGACGCTTTTTGCGCGTCCTGCCTGCTGGTTTGTGATATATCATTTTCTGTGCATTCCGACTACGGGTTACTGGTATCTCGGTAGCATAGTACCGTAATGCTATTCAGATTTAAGAGTCTTCACGAACTTCGCCACAATACTCTGGCTGGATTCCGCCATGTCATCGAGGAGTTTTGACGCCTCCACCTTGTCGAGCCTGCCGACCTCGATCACCGTGTCGGCCGCCCTAGAATATGCGTCGAGCGCGGATTCGATTGCGAACTTGGCTCTCGCAATAGCTCCAGTCAGCTCCCTGTTCTCGATCGCCTCAGTCACTTGGCGTTTGGCGGCATCGATCTGTTTCCGTGCGACGTCTGCAACGGCTTTCGCCGCCCTCTCCTTTTCCTCAAGTTCAGCACGTTCCTTTGCAAACTTAGCGTTCATCTCCTCTTCGGCTTTTCGTCGGGCCTCGGCAACCTGTCGATCTCTCTGTCCATTCAGTTCGTCGATCTGTTTAAGCAGTTCCGACTGCTTTTCGGCAGCGGCATCGAGTTTCTTCCGCTCCTCTTCAAGGGCAATACCGATTGCCTCTTTCTGCCGCTTCTGGTTGGATTTCTCGGCCTCTGCCGCCCGTTTCTCCAATACCTCGATTTGAGCAGCAACCTTGGCTTTCTCGGCAGTCAATTTCGCCATTTGAGTATCCTTTTGTTTCAGCTCGTCAGCGAACTTGGCTTCCGCCTCGGCTGCGTTCCTGTTTGCAAGCTCTTTAACGGCTGTGACCTTTTCCTTCTCCTGTCTCACCTCCTCCTGGAGCTTACGAAGCGCCATCTCTCCAGCTTTACGTTCCTCTGCAAATCTCGCACGCTCGTCTTCCGGAAGGTCAATCAAAGCCAAAGCCTGCGTGTAGCTCAAATTCGCAAGCGCTTGCGATTTCTCTGCCAGCCCGTTCCGACCGTACTCTTGATAGATCTTCATGAAGTTGTTCGCCGTCCTCTGGCTGTAATCGACCCTTTCCTTAAGCCACGTTCCCCACGTGCCGCGCTTCACCATAGCTTTCGCCTCGGTCAGACGCCGGCCGATCTCGATTGAGTTGAACAGGACGACCTGTTTCGTCTGTTCCGTAATCATCCGGATCTCTGAAACCAGCCTATCCTCCCTTGCAGCATCCTCGTCGGAGACATACTGGACTGTCTCCTCACTCTCCGTTTCAGTCATCATCGGAACGACATTTCCCCTTGCGATCACCTGGGCCTCGACCTCTACGCTTTTCTTCGCTCTTCCCATCTTGTTTTCCTCCTATTTTTAAATGATTTAGGCTGAACAGCTTGTCTGTTCTGCTGTGCCTATACCGGGCATGAATGCAACGTAGTGGAGCGAGGGCGCGAATCAAGGGCGAAGTCTTTCTGCCAGTTTTTACGGAGCATGCGGAGGAAAAAGTTGCAGAAAGATGTGCAGACACCCTTGATGGTCAAGCGCAGGAGCGGCATAGAATGCCAATGCCTCGGATAGGTCCAGTTCCCGATCCCAGAGGGAACTTTCCTTTTTCCAAAAAGGCCGGCGCCGATTGAGCCCGACATCTTTTAGGAGTACTAGCGTACGGTAGTATCAAAATGAAGATTTGCACTTTTAGACAACGACGCGTAAATGTCTGAGAAAAGAAAAAAGGAGATCAAACAATGAAGAATGGAACAACCGTCATCTGCACAAATATCTTCAAGGGGAAAACGGAGGAAGAAATCAAGAAGAGGTTCAACATTTGTATAGCGAAAATCATCCAAAGAGAATCGCTTGCTTATTCAGAAATAGGACAGATAACCCAAATCGACAATACTGTAAAACGATAGTATGATAATACTGAACTGCAAACAGACGACATTCCATCGTCCCAAAGGAGGATGGACAAATGCAAATTGAAACACCACAGGCCGTCGCAATCTACTGTCGTCTATCGAAGGAAGATCTCGACGAAAACAAAATAGATAATCTCAGTAGAAGTATCCAAAACCAAAAATCGATGCTTACCGATTTTGCCAAAATCAACGGATGGCAAATTTTCGATATTTACTGCGACGATAATCTTTCCGGAGTTGCACGGGACCGTCCTGAATTCAATAGATTGATACGAGATGCCTCGCTTAGAAAGTTCAATATCATTCTTTGTAAAAACCAATCGCGCTTTACCAGAGACATGCAGCTCGTGGAAAAATACATCCACGGTCTCTTCCCAATTTGGGGTATCCGGTTCGTCGGCATGGTCGACGGAGCGGATACATCGGTTAAAGGCAACAAAAAAGCCAGGCAGATCAACGGACTTGTAAATCAGTGGTACCTAGAGAACCTATCAGACAACATAAAGGCTACTTTAAAACTTAAAAGAATCAGGGGAAAATACACTGGCTCTGTCCTACCTTACGGATATCGTCCGGATCCAGACGATATCAACTGTTTTATCATTGATCCAGTTGCGGCTTCAGTCGTAAGGCGAATTTGGGAAATGCACGCCGGAGGCATCGGGGCGCCTACTATAGCTCGAACACTAAATGAAGAGGGGATACCGAACCCAACGTCTTATGCCAAATTAACGGGCTACTCATGGCATAATCGTCCCTCAAGCTCACTTTGGTCTGCAGGTTGCATATATTCGATCCTACATAATGAAACATACCTGGGCACATTGTGCCAAGGACGACAACTCACACCTGAAGGCCAATTTCACAGCAAAAAAAATATTCCAAAAGACCAATGGGTTCGCACAGTGGGCCACCATCCGGCAATCATTGACGATGAGTTATTGCGTAGAGAACTTAAAGCAAGGAAGGAAGCCGGAGCTCACAATCTTCACGAGCAAAAAAAGAACTTTCCCCCAGGCATTTTCGGTAAGGAAGTCCGTTGTGCAAGCTGTGGAAAAATTCTTACAAAAGGAAAAACTTTACGTAAAACGGGATACGAACGTACCCTTTTCTGCCCGACCAGAAAAAAAAGCCCTTCGCACTGCAAAGGTGCATTCATATCCGAGAAGCATCTTGAAAGCGCAATTCTCCATGAGTTGAAGAATCTTGCCGATAGGTACTCCGATGATCGCGTCCAAATAGGCATATGTCAGGACGCGCAGTCCGCCGATCTTATTCAGGAGAGAAACAGGCTGAAAACCGCTGTCGAGCTCATTGAGAAGGAAATCACGGCCTACGAGCAGAGAAGCCGCGATCTATATCTCAAACGCGCTACAGATGGTATGTCTATTGACGATTTTAATTCTGCATTAAGCAGAATCAGAAACGACGTAGACAAGCTCAGATTGAAATCGAAACGTGCCTCGAGCGAATTACTCCATCTGAATGAATCAATAGCAGCTGAATCCATAAGAATGGAAACAGTTCTTAAAGCCGTCGACTTTAACCACCTAGATAAGACTAAGGTTTCGATGCTTATAGAATCAGTCTATGTACATAAACGCGATCCAAAATCAGGAACGCAAGCGATCGACATAACTTGGAAATTTTAGTCCGCGGCTCCAAACTAAATATGACAATACCACATAGTAGTACTATAATACTTATGACGGTCGTTCCATCAGGAAGGTGGAACACTTATGAAAACACAAGACAACAGAGATCGGATAGCTGCAATCTATGTACGGCTTTCCGAAGAAGACCATGACAAGGTTCATGAAACCGACGACAGTCTCTCGATCCAAAATCAAAAATCAATGCTTCTTGAATTCGCATCGAAACATGGATGGACTGTCTATGACATCTATAACGATGACGACTATGCCGGTGCAGACAGATCTCGCCCAGAGTTCAACAGGTTGATTACGGACGCACGGGAAGGTAAATTCGGTATCATCCTGTGCAAGACGCAAGCACGATTCACCCGTGAAATGGAGCTCGTGGAAAAATACATCCACGGCCTCTTCCCTATTTGGGGTATCCGGTTCGTCGGCATGGTCGACGGAGCGGATACATCGGTTAAAGGCAACAAAAAAGCCAGGCAGATCAACGGACTTGTAAATGAATGGTATCTCGAAGATATGTCTGAAAACATCAAGAGTTCCCTTGATGACCTTCGCAGAAAAGGGCACCATATCGGTGCCTGGGTCAGATATGGTTACATGAAAGACCCGAACCAAAAAGGACATATCATTCCCGATCCAGTTGCCGCCGCCGTGGTGGAACGAATTTTCAAGATGTACCTTGAAGGAAACAGTAGAGCAGACATCGCCCGCATCTTAAATTCGGAACAAATCCCGCCGCCGGGACTATACAAAATCCAACAGGGGGATAAATATAAAAATGCCTTCATGGCAGGTGAGTGGGATTCCTGCTCTATTTCGCGAATCCTTAAAGAGGAAATGTATATCGGCAATATGGTTCAAGGCCGACAAGCATCCGAATCTTATAAAACAAAAAAACTTCGAACGTTGCCAAAAGAAGATTGGATTCGTGTCATCGGAACACATGAAGCGATTATATCGCTGGAAACTTGGAATCAAACCCAGGCACTACTCGCTGTCGGAGCGCGTTCTTTTACACGATCGGAGGAAATAGGCCTCTTTTCCCGAAAAGTTTATTGTGGCCATTGCAACAAATTGATGAGAACCGGAAGGTCAAAAAGAAAATCTGGTACGTACTACAATTACGTAATATGCGTCAGAAGGCACCCTGAAATCAATCCTTGTCCTGTACATGCGGTCTCCAACGCCTTGATGGAAAAAACCATTCTCGACCAATTGGATATCCTCGCGGCCAAATACAAGGATGGCTCCTTATTTTCAGAAATAATGGATGAAGAAAGTACTACAGGCATTGAAATAAAACGCTTAAAAGCAGAACTTGCCCAACACAAAAAGAAACTTGTTGAATACGAGAGCGGTCTCAAATGTCTATATTTAGACAAAGCATCAGGAAGTATCTCAAATTCAGATTATCAATTCCTATCCAGAGAGCTGTCAGCTGGAAAGGAATTGGCAGAACGTAAAGTGGATCTTTGCACTGAGAATTACAATAAAATTCTTCGCTCGCAGGAAATCTTAAGAGAAAAAGCAGGTGTGCTCGAATCCTATTCGCGTCCGAAAGAACTCACGAGAAGTATGGTGGAGACTTTCATCGACCATATCGTCATATGTTCAAGTTCTGATGGTACTTCTAAACAAGAAATCAAAATATATTGGAATTTTTAAAACATCCTATGAGAAATCCTGCCCGCATCGGTCATTTCCGGTGCAAATCTCTTCTCAAGTCGAGTGGAGCAGACGCAACTGCCGCGAAAAGACAGGCAATCCTGGATCTGAATACAGAAGAACAGGATGACTAAAAATTTATCTTGTCGGTACATTTGTGCTGATGTATAATAAATCAGGACTAAAACTCAGGTAGTTTCCCCGAACAATTGAAGTTCGGTCCGACACCCGAGTTTTAGTCCTTTTTTATCCTTTTATATTCTTTTTTTGCTCTATATTACAGGCTTCCAACAAACCGCTCAAATGCTGCCCTGCCTTCTTCTGTCTGCTTATAAACACCGGCATCTTCCAGCACCTGGTTAAACACCTGTCCGATTTCCTCATGGAGAATGTCCATGATATTTTCTTTCGTAATGTCTGTATATTTTGTAAGGAATTCTTCTACCCAGTCTGCATGCTTTTCAAGCACTTCATTGCTGCGGATGTCCTTTCCTTCAAGGATTGCATCTGCAAGCTGTTCCATCTCACTTTTCAGTCTTGACGGCAGCACTGCAAGTCCCATCACCTCGATCAGACCAATATTCTCTTTCTTGATGTGATGTAATTTTGCATGCGGATGGTAAACGCCAAGCGGATGTTCTTCTGTCGTAATATTATTTCTGAGAACAAGATCCAGCTCAAAATACCCATCCCTGATTCTGGCGATCGGAGTGATCGTGTTGTGCGGTTCTCCGTTCGTCTCGGCAAAGATAAATGCTGCTTCGTCTGTATAAGATCTCCAACACATTAAAATATAGTCAGCTGCGCTGGTCAGACGTTCTTTGTCTTTGCACTGCAGACGGATAACAGACATTGGCCATTTTACCATTCCGGCGCGCACATCTTCATACCCCGGAATCACATATTCTTTAATAACCGGAGCTTTTGCCATTGCAAATTCATGATTTCCACCCTGGAAATGATCATGGCTTAGGATCGATCCTCCTACGATCGGAAGATCTGCATTGGAACCAACAAAATAGTGTGGAAACTGGCTGACAAAATCCAACAGCTTTGCAAAGGTTGCACGCTCAATTTTCATCGGCATATGCTCTCCGTTGAAAACGATGCAGTGTTCATTGTAATATACATACGGTGAATACTGGAATCCCCAGTCTTTTCCATCGATCCTGACCGGAATGATCCGGTGATTCTGTCTTGCCGGATGATTGACGCGACCGGCGTAGCCTTCATTTTCCTTACACAGCTGGCATTTCGGATAACCACTCTGTGTAGCATTTTTTGCTGCCGCGATCGCTTTCGGATCTTTTTCCGGTTTGGACAGATTGATGGTGATCTCCATCTCCCCATATGGTGTCTCTGTGATCCATTTCTGATCCTTTTTAATCCGGTATCTGCGGATATAATCGCTGTCCTGACTAAGCTTGTAAAAATAATCGGTCGCCTTTTTCGGTCCTTCCTGATACAGTTCATAGAATTTATGGCTTACCATGCTCGGCAGCGGGACCAGTTTTCCCATGATTTTTGTATCAAACAGATCCCGGTACACGATTGAATCTGCAATCAGTTCTTTTTCCACTGCATAATCTGTAATCTCCTTCAGAATCTGTTCCAGCTCCTCTGCACCCCTGCTTCCTGGTGTCTCCTCGTAAGACTCCAGACCAAGTGCCTCTAAAATCTGATTGGTAACAAATATTTTATCTTCCGGTGCTACAAGCCCCGTATCTAATCCATACTGTACCAGTTCTGTAATTGCCTGATCGATCATTTTTCTTCCTCCAAATCTTTTTGCTCGTCTTATATCCATCCATTTTCAATGCGGCACATTTTTACACCGAATCCTTTATTTATTCAGATAGCAAACTAAAATCTGTATTTATGTCTAACCTTGACAGCTAGCATATTTTCGTTTACGCGATTACTTTCATTCCGCCATATTTACGAACCTTTAATACGTGGCAGGATCCTTCTCCAAATACTGCATCCAATGCTTTTCTGTACTCTTCTACAAAATCATTCTTCACAAATGCCTGAATGGTTCCGGCAAATCCGCCTCCATGCACACGGCATACTCCATGGTTTCCGAGTACATTTTCGCTGACTGCAAGGGCAATGGATACTGCCTGGTTCTGCACGTCACGGTTAGTATATACATTCTGAAGATATTTGAAAGAGGAATCTCCAGATGCTTTGATCATATTAAGGAAATCTTCAAATCTTCCTTCGCGAAGGGATGCAACCTGTGCTGCAACTCTCGCATTATCACCGAAGAAATGCATAGCCCGAAGCACCGGACGGTCTCCAAGCTTCTCGCGGAGTGCCGGGATCGCTGCAAAAAATTCTTTTTCATCTACGTCACGGAGAACTTCTTTTCCAAAATATGTTGCAATAGCTTTCATATCCGCCGGAATCTGTGCATAATCCGGTGTCAGATCCTGATGAGAACCTTTGGTATCTACGATGCACAGACTGCATGCATGATTTTCAAAATCTACATCTACTTTTTCTACAACCGGAGCCTTTGGATCTTTGAAATCAATGTGGATCAGTCCACCAACCGCGCAGGCTGTCTGGTCCATCAGACCACTTGGCTTTCCAAAGTAAACATTTTCAGAATACTGACCAATCTGTGCAATCTCTACCATGCTGATCTGCATATCGTTGTAAAGTCCGGAAACAATGGTTCCAATGATTGTTTCAAATGCAGCAGACGAAGAAAGTCCTGCTCCGATCAGCACATCACTTGTCACATAAGCATTGAATCCACCAATCTTGTATCCGCGTTCTTTCAGTCCTGCAAGTACGCCACGAATCAGTCCGATAGATGTCCCTTCTTCTTTGTCAACCTTTTCTACATCATTCGCATCGATAACGATCATATCATATCCTTCAGATACCACACGGACGGTCATATCTTCATTTTTATTTACAATTGCGATCGCATCCAGATTAATAGAGGTTGCAAGCACCATTCCGTGCTGATGATCTGTATGATTTCCACCAACTTCACTTCGTCCCGGTGCGCTGTATACTTCTACTTCTCTGTCCCCATACAATTTCTGATACTCTGCCATCGCTTTTACATAGCGTTCTTCCTGATGTGCAATCACACTTTCATCAATATAAATATCTTTTAATGTATCACGGTACACGCCCTGTTTCATTTCTTCCATAAGTTTTGTAAGCTGTTTCATCTTCATTTCCTCCAAATACATTTTCGATTCTGCTTTGATAATTGTATTATAAAATATATTTAGTAAATTTGCAATATATATTTACTAAATATTTCAATAAATTTACTAGTGAATTTTTGTACAGTTCTACATAATTCTTTCACTTTCCATTTTTTTACTCCTCTGTTATAATAGAAGAATCAGAAATTTTTTAACAAGGGGGCCGCTTATGGCAACAATCAAAGATATTGCTTCTGCTGCCGGTGTTTCTGCCGCAGCAGTTTCACGTATACTGAATAATGATGAGACGCTCAATGTCTCACCGGAAACCCGACAGAAAGTACTGGATACTGCAAGAGAGCTGCATTATGTAAAGCGCGGACGTCCTTCTGTCAAATCACTTTTTACCCTTGGGATCATTCAGTGGTTCTCTTCCCAGCAGGAACTGGAGGATAATTATTATCTTCTGATCCGTCAGGGAATTGAAGATTACTGCCTCTCACACAATATCCAGATCGTGCGTACCTACAAAAGCGACATCAATTACATGGACGTTCTGAAGGATGTAGACTGTCTGATCTGTATCGGCAAATTCAGTCAGGAGGAAATTTCTTATCTGTATGAGATGAATTCGTGCATCCTGTTCCTGGATATGCCGGTAAACGATGACCGGATTTCCACGATCATTCCGGATTTCGGCGAAGCAGTTACAGAAGCTCTGGATTATCTGACTGGGATCGGGCACCGGGAGATTGGTTTCTTTACCGGAAAAGAATATATCGGTGAAAATCATCTCTATCCGGATTACCGAAAAAAAGTCTTTATTGATTACTGTGATGCACACGATTTGATTTATGAGCCTTATATCCAGGAGGGTGTCTTCCAGATTTCTTCCGGTTATGAGATGGCATGCAATCTGATTAACGGCGGCAAGCTGCCGACGGCGATCTTTGCAGCAAGCGATCCGATCGCTTTTGGTGCGATCAAAGCCTTTACCGAACACGGGATCCGTGTTCCGGAGGATATTTCCATCGTAGGCTTTGATGATATCAATATGGCACAGTTTTCTGCTCCACCGCTGACAACGGTCAGTGCGCCAGCTTATCATATGGGAATGTACGGAGCTTCTATTCTGCAGCATCTCCTGAGGGAGCATCCAGGGCCTGCACTTAAGATCAAACTGCCGTGTAAGCTGGTTGTCCGGAATTCGTGTAAAGCGATTGAAAAATAGCTCCTTATCTGTCTAAATATACCAATGAATTTTATCTAACATCAAAAAGCTCCCATCCGGAGAAGAAATGAGTTATAATTAGCTCACATTTCTCCGGATGGGAGTTTTTTTATTAAGCAATTTATCAGAAAGCCTTTAGGACATCAAATAACTTTCTACCAGTCCTGCACTGCCTCTTGATAATAAGTCACATTTTCCTGTAAAATTTCTATTTTTCCATCTTTTACTTCCGCAATTGATACCGCACAGTTCTTATGTACCCCCTGCTGCCAGTACCCGGAAATCGGCAGACCTTTCATCAGGCTCAGAATCCCGCAAAGTGCTGCACCATGTGTGGATAAAAGTACATTTTTATCCTGAAGCTCTTCTTTCTGATAAAGCTCTTCCAGAAAATTATTCAGACGTGCACGCACTTCTTCAAAGGATTCCCCTCCTTTTGGCGGCTGGTACACTTTCGGTGCATTAAAAAAGTTGCGAAATCCCGGATCCGGAATATTCCATCCCTCTTCCCTGCAGCAAAGTCCCTCAAATTCTCCAAAGCTCATCTCCTGGATCCGCTTATCCGGAACAATCGGAACCTCCCTGTCCCCCAGGACGAGCCGTGCCGTCTCTGCCGCCCTTTTCAGCGGGCTTGTGTAACAGACCGCAAATGGAACATCTGCGAGTGCCGGAGCCGTCTCTTTTGCAAGTAGTTTTCCAAATTCATTCAGCGGAATATCCACCTGTCCCTGTAATTTTCTTTTTTTATTCCAGTCCGTCTCTCCATGACGGATCATATATATTTTCATCTCTTAGCTTCCTCCTGCTATCATTAAAAACACACGCATCCTCCGTGCCAGTCAGCATAGCGATTGGCACGGGAGTTAACAGTAACGATTATAGCACATTTTTCACCTTTCTTCCACCAAAAGGCTTGTTATTAAACTTTATGACAGTTATAATAAACGTAGTACAAAAAAGGAGATACTTGATTATGGAGAAAATTACCAGTTTCACAATAGACCATTTGAAGCTTGTTCCTGGGCTTTACGTCTCACGTAAGGATTGTGCCGGCGAACAGGTCATTACAACCTTTGATATCCGCATGACCAATCCGAATGAAGAACCGGTTATGAATACTGCAGAGGTTCACACCATCGAACATCTTGGTGCAACCTTCCTTCGTAACCACAGGGACTACGCATCAAAAACACTTTACTTTGGACCAATGGGATGCCGTACCGGCTTCTACCTTCTTCTTGTAGGTGATTATGAATCAAAAGATATCGTTCCATTGATGAAAGAAATGTTTGCTTTTATCGCAGACTTCAATGGGGACGTACCGGGAGCTGCTGCAAAAGACTGCGGAAACTATCTGGACATGAACCTTCCGATGGCAAATTATATGGCAAAAAGATATCTGACTGAAGTTCTGGAAAATATTACAGAAAAACAGCTGGTTTATCCTGAATAAGCCTTACTATATGAACCTGAAAATGGGAGCCGAACATACTATCCATTGATTTTCTTCAAATGTTCCTGTATGTTTGCTCCCATTCCTGTTTTCAATCAAAACTCTCTATGATACACTTCCGGAATTTCTACCAGAACCTCTCTTCCGTTGTAACATAATCTGCCGGAAGATCAAATTCTTCGGTCTCAATTTCTTCTACGATCTGCATTTCATAAGCAGCTGCGATCCGGCAGATATCTTTCCGTTTTTCAAAATAACGATCATAAAATCCACCGCCATAACCGACACGGTTCTTTTTTTCATCAAAAACACTTCCCGGCAGGATTGCCAGTGTAGTCTGCCCTTCTTCGGCTTCATAAACAGGGCATTCTTTTTTCGGCTCCAGAATGCCATAAGCCCCCTTTTCCAGATCCTCAAAAGAATGTATCCGATAAAACTCCATCTCCTTTTCCGCTACCCGTGGCACATAGACCTTTTTTCCAAGCTCCCATGCCTTCTCGATCAGTGTTCCGGTTTCCACCTCTCCACGAAAATCAATATACGCAAGAAGGTTGTCTGCATTTTTAAATGTCTCTGTCTCTTCAATGCGTCTCATGATCCGTAGGCTCTTCTCCCGAACCTCTTCTTTTGGAAGTGCCTGTCTCATTTTCAGAATTTTTGCCCTAATTTCCTTTTTTCTGTCCATATTTCTCACCCAGATTTGTAATGGATCCATCCTTCTCCTTGATTGAAATGTTATTAAGCTGTCCACGAAGATTTCTTTTGAATGCATCTACATATTCCCGTCTGAGAATCTGCTGTTCTTTTTTCTCTTCCTCTGTCAGTCCTTCTGCTTTTGATTTTCTATATAATTCATTAATGCGTTCAATTTTTGCTGTCTCCATTTTTCTTTTGTCCCTTCTTTGTTTTTCTATATAATAATGTTATCTTTTTAATCAGCTGGAATAATTTTCCAGGAACCCATAAAGCTTGTCTTTTCCCTCTAACCGCTTTCCTTCCCGGATCTCATTCTGCAGTTCTTCCGGAAGCTCTTCGACACGGATATTCGTATATTCATAAATACTTGTCTGGTCGTCCAGATAAACAATCACATATCCGTTTCGGTTTTTCAGATAATACACCCCTTCTTTGTGTGCGCCACCCTGAGTGCTGACTGTCTGTTCTGTTTCCTGCTGCTCCGTCTGTTCTGTCCTTGCAATTTCTTTCCTGTAATTATAATCTGCATAATATGCATAAGATAAGATCGCAAGAATCAGAAGAGTCCCCGTTAAAAGACCAATATGATATCTTGTTTCCATAAGGAACACTCCTTTTTCTACAAGTATTGGTCTGCTTGGAGGATTTTATTCATTGTGGGGGAATTTTTAGGTTGTGATATCAAATCATCCACAGCTTAGTAATATCTGCGTTCTTTTAATAAATGGCATTTTTTGCAGACTATTACAATTTGGTGACCTTTTGGGAGACCGAGGAGTTCTTTTTCGGACATGCCACCCATTTTAAGGAGAACGACTGCATATACCGCTACTGCCACGATGAGGGCGATCAGGGTTGCGATTCTTCCTCCGATGAAGGTGTCAAGTACGAAATGCACTGCCCATGCCAAAATTGCCATAACAGCTCCGGCGATAGACGGAATGACAAAAGTCTTACGGCTCTCCTGAAGATATCCACATGCTTCACGGATATCATGTGCATTCATGATACACATGCATAAAGAGAACACAATCTTATTTCCAATCAGTGCATAAATGCCCCATTTGAACATAACAAGCATAATAAACAGAGATACAATATGTAGTATCAGGGATACCATTGCATTTTTTACCGGTTCCATCATACGGTCCAGACCTTGAAGCACTGTATTCGTAACGGTTGAAAGTGAATAAAATACCAGAGAAATCGCTCCGATCTTCAGCATAATTCCCTGTGTTACATTATCTACATTCGGCCACAGGAAATCCATGATCGGCTGACCAAGTGCAAAAAATCCGAACGCGCTTGGAATCGCGATCAGCATCGTATAACGGATAACCGTGTAAATCCGGTTATGTAACAGTCTTCTGTCATGATTCTCTGCCGCGCTTACAAGCCCCGGGATCACAGATGATCCCAATGCACTCGCAACGGCAAGCGGTACGTTGAACAGGGTATAATACTGTCCTAATTTACCAAGAAGCTCTGCACAGACCGCCTCACTGGTTCCCTGTGCGCCCATGATCTTATTGAACATAGCACTGTCAATAACATTTGCACTGTTATAAATCGTTGTACTTAAAATGATCGGTGCGATCGTCAGAATCAGGATCTTGAAAATCGCACGGTAATCATCCAGTTCTTTCGAGGTATCCCGCTTCATCTGCCGCATCATCGGCTTGCGGAATGCCACATAGCAGAACAGTAAGAACAGCAGACCGAGCAGAGCACCAGCTACTGTACCAAGTGTACCTCCTGCTGCGGAATAGGCTGGTCCCAAAAGGTTATTCCCCTGCACCTTAGCCATCTGTTTTCCATTTTCCAGAAGAACGGCTGCACTTACAACGCTGACAATCGCATTGAGAAGCTGTTCAATGATCTGCGAAATTGCAGTCGGGATCATCGTTCCCATCCCCTGGAAATAGCCACGAAAAACTGCCATAATCGCACAGATCAGAAGTCCGGGAGCAAGCACCTTCAAAGAATAGCAGCTCATTTTGGCTCCCATCAGATATTCTGCGATCGCCTCTGCTCCAAAAAATACGATCACCATGATTGTGACACCAGATAGCGTAGCTATGATCAGTGATGCCTTCAATACCCTGAATGCATTTTTCCGCTCTCCTGCCGCCATTTTGAGAGACACCAGCTTTGATACCGCAACCGGCAGACTGTAAGACGAAATGATCAGAGCAATAGAATACACCTGAAATGCCATATCATAATAGCCCTGTCCTTTAAGCCCCATAATATTGAGCATCGGGATCCGGTATACTGCCCCGATGATCTTTGTGATAATGCCGGCTGCCGCAAGGATGCTTCCCTGCATCAGAAAACTGCCGCCCTTTGATTTTTTCTTTTTACCCATACGTTAAAACCTCATACTTTTATCTATCTTGTAATTCCCAGTATCTCCAGAACTTCCCGCTGTTTCTTTTCCATCACGAGCCGTTCTTCATCTTCCATATGGTCATAACCTAACAAGTGCAACATACTGTGCGCAATAAGGAAAGCAAATTCACGTTCTACCGAATGGCCATATTCTTCTGCCTGTTCCTTTGCGCGCTCTTTGGAAATCACAATATTGCCGAGCATCAGTTCTCCGGTCTCCGGATCAAATGAACTGTCATCTGTATCCAGATATGCATAATCAGCCGGTGACGGGAATTCCGTCATCGGAAATGACAGGACATCGGTTGCACGGTCGATTCCGCGAAATTCCAGGTTCATCTGTCGGATCTCCTCATTCATCGTAAGAAGAAGTTCTACCTGCGCCTCGTATGGACACTTCTCATAATCCAGGACTGCATCTGCAACTTTTGTCGCCAGTTCTTCATAAGGCAGCTTTAAATCCAATGCTCCCTCATCCTCTAAAAATAGTCTCATCTTGTTCCTCGTTTCTTTCTGTCTCTAGTGTGGGATTTTTTCTGTTCCTGCTTTTGCTCGTATTCCTCGTACGCTTTAACAATCCGCTGTACCAGCGGATGTCTGACAACATCCCGGCTGGTCAGACGGCAAATCGAAATATCTTCCAGATTCTTGACTACACTCACTGCCACATCAAGTCCGGATGTCTGTCCTGCCGGAAGGTCTTTCTGTGTAGAGTCTCCGGTGATCACGACTTTGGATCCAAAACCAATACGTGTCAGGAACATCTTCATCTGCGCCGGTGTGGTATTCTGTGCCTCATCCAGAATAATAAAAGCGTTGTCAAGGGTTCTGCCTCGCATATAGGCAAGAGGCGCAACCTCGATCAGCCCTTTTTCTGAATTCTTGATAAAGCTTTCTGCTCCCATGATCTGATAGAGTGCATCATAAAGTGGTCTTAAATATGGATCGATCTTGCTCTGCAGATCTCCCGGCAAAAAGCCAAGCTTTTCTCCTGCTTCAATTGCCGGACGTGTCAGAATGATACGCCCCACTTCATTGCGTTTGAACGCCGTGATTGCCATTGCCATCGCCAGATAAGTTTTACCGGTTCCGGCAGGACCAAGACCAAAGGTAATCATCTTTTCCCGGATCGCATCCACATATTTCTTCTGTCCGAGCGTCTTTGGTTTGATTGGCTTTCCCTGAAGTGTATGACAGATCAGGTCTTTATCAATTGTCAGAATGTCTTCCGCGCTGTCTTCCATCGTAAGGGACAGGGCATAGTCTACATTCTGCTCCTGGATCGTGTTCCCGCGCCTGGAAAGCTCGGTAAGCTGCGACAATACCTGCTGCGCCCTCTCTACATTCTTTTCTTCTCCAAGGACTTTCACCTTTCCATTTCGCGCGATCAGTGTAACATGTAAAGCTCTCTCAATTTTTTTTGCAAATATATCGAACTGGCCAAACACATTTTTTTCATGCTCAGCCGGTATATCTATCATGGTCTCAAGAATTCCCATAAATCAGTTTCCTTCCTGCTGTATATTTTCTGCATCTGCCTTCGGCAGTTCATGTACCGTTCCTTTTTGTACAATTCCGAACGGTCCGGATAAAACCAGTTTTCCCTTTGCCGAATACCGGTTTGTCTCCCTGTATATTTTAACATCATTCTCTGAAATTTGAACCCCTTTTTTCTCTAATCGGGCGCAAAACTTCTCAAAATTATAGGACAGAATTTCTCTTGCTTCCCTGTCTGTATAAGAAATCTCCTCTTTTCTGCTCTCTTTGCTCCGTTCAACTCTTACCGAGACCGGAAATGGAAAATGTCTCTCCAGATACAGGATATATCTGCAGGTCAGCGCATTATATTCCGGGTAAGGTAGCTCCCGCCTGCCAAAAAGATACAGCCTTCCCGGTGTTTCTATCCAGAACCTCCAGCTCTTCTTGCCGGTATCTTTCCATACCGGATGCAGCCTGTTAAGAATATCTGTATACGCAACCGTTGTCTGTGCTATTATGTCTGCATCCGATACCCGGTACTGGTATCCTGTCACCTCATCTGAATCATTCTTTACTTCCACACTTCCACTCACAAGGATCTCTCCTTTTTTTACCTCACTGCCTTCCCGGACAAGCGGATTCCCTTTTCGTGTAATGATCTTCTGAATGATCCCGTCCGCTTCTGCCACAATATCCATCGGCGCTTCCGCCTCAGCTTCTGTCTGCAGCTCCTTCCGGTCAGGATTCTCCCTGACTTTAATCTTCAGACAACTCCCATGAACATAGGCTGAAACCCAGATAATATCATCGTATTCCATACGAATATCTTTTTCAATCCGGTCACAGTCTACATTCTTTTTTGCCATTCCACAGGCAATTCCCTTTTCTGTCAGAAAAGAAAGCAAAACCTCATCTGTCCTTGCAAGGTTTCCATCAATCTGAATCCTCCATATAAAAGAAGAAAGCAGAAAGATCAGGCAGACTGCGATGACCGATCCTGTAAAAAAAAGCTTCCGTCCACGGTATTTATGTATAAAAAACGGGACTCCTCTTTTCTGGGTGATCCGTACCTTTGCCCTGCTCTTCCTGACCATTGGTCGCAGTCTGCGGAAATCCCGGACGCGGATATTCATCTCATATGCCCCTTTTGCCGGTCTCAGATTCCAGAGAAAAATCCCATGATAACAGCAAAGATTTAAAAAACGTTCCGGTGAATATCCTTCGACTCTGATGCGCAGGTATCCGGCAAGATTATTCAGAATATATCGCAGCATCTTCGTCATCCCTTCCTAAGAATACTCAATTTTCTCTACCTTTCCGGTAATCTTCATATCGGTTGTTGTATAGTAGTTGATCTCAAGTGATTTCCCTGTGATGCGAATCTGCCCGCTACGTACATTTATACGGATCAGCTGTTCGGTATATTCCAGAATTCCACGGTAATTCTCTATATTCACTTCATAATGCCCTGTAAGAGTCAGAATCGGGACACCCAGCACCACATCCTTCGGCAAATTTGCTGCATCTGCCATGCGATACCTTCGTGTCCCGTCTTCTTGTTCGGATCTCTGTCTCATATTGCCGCATATACCGTTTTGTTGACAGTGTATGCTTCAGAACCACATAATATTCCTATGCTGTATAATTGCTGAATTTTCCCGGGAGCAGTCTTCCCGCACATGCATGAATTTCGATCTGACCTTTTTCTCCGGCAATAAACTTTAATACCGTTGTCTCATCTGACAGTTCCGGTGTCGGTCTGCCAATCGTAAGCACATTCTTCTTTGCGTAAGTTGTAAAGGTATATTCACTGCCCGGTCGCAGAGAACAGATGGGTCTGCCATTTAAGAAAAATGCATCCTGTCCGCCGGTATAACCGCCCTCTTCTTCGATAATATGGATCGTTGCTGGAGTAAAAAGGCAATCCGGTTCCTGCTGTGGCTGTTCCCAGACATTCTGTTGATTATCCCAGCCGTTCTGATTCCGGTTCCATCCATTTTGCTGATTATCCCAGCTGTTCTGGCTCTGATTCCATCCACCTGACTGATTATTCCATCCATTTGGCTGGTCTTCTGGTCTGTAATTTCCCATCGGTGCTTTTTTTGCAACCCAGTAAGAAGTGAAACCGCCAATTGCAGCTCCGATAATTCCAAAAAAATATGCCCCGTAAAATGCATTATCACCTGCATTCAAAAGCTGCATCAGCCAGGCTCCGACAAAAGTACCGGTAAATTCAAGGCCAAACCACAATCCCAGTGTCAATGCACGATATTTTTTTGGATTCTGTCCTCTTTCTATCGCGTGCTTTCCATTCACACGCCAAAGCCATATAAGACAAATAATTTCTAACATTTGTTTTCCCTCTTTCGCGCTTCTATTTTGTTACATAAAAGTATTATATCTTCAATCGCAGCTGAAAACAATCCGTTATTCTGTGAAAACTTTATAAAATCGAACAGACTGGCTCCTCCATGATCCAGATATACAAAAAAATCGATCCTACTTTTCCTGTGATTGTAAGATCGATTTTTCATTTCTTTGTTATACTTGAATTCTCGCAGCGGCATCCTGGCTGATAGCGAACCGCTTCTGGTCAGATGCTATAATCATCATACCACTGGCATCATTCTGGATCACATGGATTTCGCTGCCCTCTTTGATTTTGAATTCCTTTAATTTTTCCAGCACCTCCGGTACTCCGAACATCCATTTGATCGTGTACCATTTTCCCGGAACAGCTGTTGATAATGCCTGCATTTTTACACCTTCTTTTTTTCTCCTTTGACTTTACTACAGTATACTCGCTTTCATATTGGTTAGTCAACGGCAATGTTTTTTAGTTATTATATACACAATTCCATTCAATAGCCATATTTAACAATTATTTTCAGAATTCAACTTCTGTTTTATCACCCTCACTATAAGCTGGTTCTGGAAGAAAATCTGATCAAGGCAGACGAGCTGGATAAAGTTCTGGATGCTTATGCAATGACCGAACCTGAAGTCATACTCATAAAAGAAGCAATGTAACAAGACAAAAGCCCCAGAATCTATCAACTCATTACCCGTGATAAATCCTAGGGCTTCCTTCATTTAAAATACCACCGTTTCCCCTGTTCCAAGTGCATGTACCATTTCGCCAAGTTCTTTTTTCAGAATCCTGAATGCAATATTTCCGGTACAGTGACCGGTATAGATTTCCTCTACGCCAAGCCCTTTCAATTCCTGCGCAGTTTCCACAACCTCTTCCTCTGGTATGGCAAGTGTATCCATGCCCGAAAGCTTCATCATATGGAATCCACCGACAACCGCATAGACCTTTTGCCCGCCGAGTGCCATCTGCACTTCTCGCACAATATTGACAATTCCCCCATGGGAACAGCTATTAAATATCACCAGTCCTTTTCCCGTCTCAAAAACCACACTCTGCTCATGTGCAAAATCATCTGCAATAAACTCTTCACCGATTTTCCGGTACATGTGCGCCCTGCGTCCCATCTCATCCAGACCGCCGGTAAAATGCGGCACGACCCAGACGCCTTTTTCAACTTCACAGACTGCATTTAACGGACGGAACCGCTCTTTATAATTTTCCAGAAGATGCTGCGGAATTCCAATATATTTATCTTTTCCTTCTGTCCGGTAAAAGCAGTTCTCAGCAGACGTCTCCTGCATATAGACCGCTGCTTTGTCATTCTTCTTAAAAAACTCCTCAAAACCGCCACTGTGGTCATAATGTGCATGGGATAAAAACGCCGTATCTACTTTCGAAAGATCAACCCCCAGCTCCTTTGCATTTTCTGCAAAGAGCGCTGTTGCGCCAGTATCCAGAAGGTACGTCTTCCCCTCATATTCGATATAAACCGACAGCCCATGTTCTGCACAAAGTCTGCATCTGGAACTGTTTTCTACTAATACTACCATCTTCATATGAATCAGCCGTTACTGAAAACTTATAAAAAGTTACAAACTTCTATGTTTCATTCCTACTTCA